>WBZX01000035.1_pt1 | contig 116760 bp, 111 predicted proteins | sample 5204211 | NCBI WGS metagenome assembly WBZX01 (sample SAMN12344362, study PRJNA552823) | activated sludge metagenome | biome: Activated sludge suspended growth; feature: Nitrification reactor; material: Wastewater; isolation source: activated sludge from nitrification reactor of wastewater... | reverse complement strand
CTGGTCAAGACGGCTGGTGACGCCGTCGAACTGGCTGGCCAGGGTGGCGGCCAGTTGTTGCTGGCTGGCGGTGGCGGCTTCGGCCAAGGTGGCGTGTTGTTGCGCGGCGTCGGCTTGCAGCTTGGCCTGGGTTTGGTCGACCGAGGCGAGCAGCGCGGCGGAGCGTTGTTCGAAGGTGTCGGCGTAGGCGGTGAGCGCGGCTTGCTGTTGCTGGTGCTGGGCCTCGGTGGCCTGTTCGTGGCGACTCAGGGCCTGCGTCCAGGTCTCGCTGACGGTGGTGACGGTTTGCGCAAACTGGCCGGTGATGCCGTCGAGCTGGCGCTCCATGGTGGCAAACAGCTTGTCGTGCAGGCTGCGCGTCTCGTTGGCGATGCTCGCCATGGTGGCGGTGACGACGGGTTGGATACTTTCGGCGGCGACCGTCGCGCTGTCCTTGAGGCTGGTTTTGAGCGATTGATCGACGGACTGGGCGAGTTCGCTGTACTGCCCCTTGGCTTCGGCGTGAAAACTGTGTTGGCCAGCCAGCAGCTGTTCGCCGAGCTGGCGGTGCTGCTCGGCCATCTGGCGCATCATGGCGTCGAGCTTGCCGACCAGTTCGGGCAGGGCTTGTGACTGCGCTTGCAGGGCCTTGAAGGTTTCCTGACGCTGGTGGGTGAGCGAGAAGTCGCGCAGTACGCTGGCGATCTTGCTGTCGAGCAGTTGCCCGACTTGCAGCCGGTCGCGTCGGCACAGGGCGGAAATCAGACCGAGCATGGCCGAGGTGGCGACGCCGGCCACCGAGGTGCCGAAGGCGACGCCCAGACCTTTGACCGGGGCGGCCAACGCGGCGCGGATGGTATGCAGATCGGTGGTGCTTTCCAGCGCCAGGACGGCGCCGTTCAGCGTGACAACCATGCCGAGGAAAGTGCCGAGCATGCCGAGCAGTACGAGCAGACCGACGAGGTAAGGCGTGATGCCAGGGCCCGGCAGCGCGACGCGTTCGCCTTCGATGCGCAGGCGGACTGAATTTTTCAGTGCGGCCGGCACGTGTTGCAGCCACTCGCCGAGGTGGCTGAGGTCATCCGGAATGGCGTTGAGCGCTTTGGCGAGGGCTGCGGTATTGGCGTCGAAGCGCCGCATTTCGAGGGCACCGGCCAGGTAAACTGCGGCGATGATGCAGGATACCGCGAGCGCGATGCCGCTACCGCCGATATACCCGACGATGACCCAGATGACGGCGAGCAGGCCGAGGATGAATGCGAAAATACTGAGGTTGCGGTTCATTGCTTGGTAACTTGTAGGGGATTGCTGTCGTCGCCGAGTGCGGCGATGAGCCCGGCAACGGGTTTCAGGCGAAGGTCGAGTTCGGCGAGCAAGACAGCCTGCGCGTCGCGGCAGAAGGCCTCCAGCCAGCTGCCGGGTTTCGTCCAGTCGGCTGGATCATCGCCGGATTCAGCCAGCGCATCTCGATGCGCCTGATAGCGCTCGGCAAAACGCCTGGCCAGCAGCATCGGGATGACGCCCAGCAGGTTTCGCTCGCGAACGGCCAAGGCTTTTTCGAGCGTGCCATCCAGATCGGCCAGTTGCTGATGGGCGCTGGAGGCTTCGGCCAGGACTTTACGCGTGCTGGCGCGCAGCGCACCAATGCTCGCGCTCATGTCACGTTGGTGCGCCAGGTAGTAGCGGTGATAGTGCGCATAATCCGCGGCACTTTCCGCCGTGGCTTGCGGCAGCGGGACCGGGAATCGGATGCGGGCAGCTTCGCTGCTGAATACGCCGTCATGGATGATCGACTCGGTCAGGTTTTGGCGGACCCGCGACAACTGATCGTACAGGGGCCTGGCGGCTGAATCCGATTTGCCAGGAACAGTCGATGGCGCACCCGCCCTGCTGTTCAGCGCGGAGAACAGTGCCAGCGCATCCGAGAAATCCAGCCATTGACCCAGCCGCTCGCCAAAATCATAGTTGGGATCCAGCGGTTCCGGGAGGGTTTCAGAGAGAATGCGAACGAGACCGGAGCGATTGAATGTGGTGCGCGGCAACCTGCTTGTCATGCGCCAATCCGATATCAATGTGCGAAAAGGGCGCAAGGCTACTATAACTTTGCCATGCGGTCAGCACGTTAGACCAAATCGCTCCTCACCTGGACACAGCCCACAGTGCAAGTTCAATAGAATCGGAATACCGGTGAAATCGGCGTGTTGGCCATCAACGCTGCCGCGAAGGACCGCCCAGACGGATGGTGGCGATATCGGCCGCAGCACTCGGCGCCATGGCCAACGTTCCCGCAGCACTGCATTTCATTTTTTCGCCAAAATTGCCGTTGACCGCGGCATTGGCTCGATGGGACGGGCAAATCGCTTTTTTCGCCTCCGTCGGCGATCAGTCAGCCCTGTTTTGCGCCACCCAGATCAGCTTGTCGGTTGCAAAACCAAGCGCCCTGGCCTTGCTGAGCAATTGCTCACGGACCTCGGCCGGCAATGTCTTGCTCCGGGAGAGCAGCCACAGATAATCACGATCCGGCCCGGCGACCAGCGCCCAGCGGTAGTCCTGCTGATCCAGCGCAATCACGTGATAGCCACCATAGAACGGTCCGAAGAACGATACCTTCAGTGACCCGGTGTTGCGGTCGCCGACAAACACGGCCCGCCCGATCGCCTCCTTCCAGGTCTGACGCTGTACGTCGTACCCCCGATTGACGACTGTGACGCTCCCATCCGCAGCCAATTGGTAGCGGGCATTGACATCGCTCATGCCCCGTTCGAATGCGTGATCGAGTCGGGCTATTTCATACCACTGTCCAAGGTAGCGTTGGATGTCGAACGGACTCACCGCCTGCAAACCCGGTGGCGGCGCGCTCACGCAAGCCGCCAGCGACCAGGCTGACAAGATGGCAAGGATGGTCATACGGAGGGAAGGCATGGATGACTTTCGTAACTATTTCAAGGGAAGGACAGAACGGCTTCAAACAATGTTTGTCCTAGACAAATATGTATAACATTCGCAATATAACGTAAATTTATAGATATTTCGCTCACACATGTCGTTTCGTTCAGAACAAACATGAGCATACCAGGAGCACACATGAACAAAACCGCACTGATCACCGGGGCGGCCGGTGGCGTCGGGCGTGCCGTGGCGGCACGCTTGGCGGCCGATGGATGGCAACTGATTGTGGCCAGTCGTAACGGCGAACGCCTGTCTGCCGCCTTTGGCGAGCAGCATCTGCACGTGGCGGCGGATTGCACCACGGCGGCGGGCGCCCGGCAGATTCTGCAAGCAGCCAAAGACCACGAACTGCTACCCACCGCATTGGCCCATTGTGTCGGCAATATCCGACTCGGCGCGCTGCACCGCATGAGCGAGACTGATTTCAACGATTGCCTGAACGCCAATCTGGTCAGCGCCTTCCATACACTCTCAGCCTTTGTCGGTACCTTGCGCGAGGCGCGCAGTGCCGGTGCCGCCGTCCTGGTTTCATCGGCGGCCGCACGCATCGGCACCCCCAATCACGAAGCCGTTGCCGCTGCCAAGGCCGGGTTGGAGGGATTGGTACGGGGCGCTGCAGCGACCTATGCCCCCCAAGGCATTCGCATCAACGCCGTGGCACCCGGCATCATGGAAACGCCTGGCTCCGCTGGCGTCATCGCCAGCCCTGCCGCCCGTGACGCCGCCGCCCGGCAATATCCCCTGCCCGGCATCGGCTCAGCGGATGAACTGGCCGACCTGATGGGCTGGCTGCTGTCCGATTCGGCTAGCCGCGTCACCGGCCAGGTCTGGTCGCTCGATGGTGGCTTTTCCAGTATCCGCCCCCTGGTCAAGTGAGACCTGCCATGACTCAAGACATCACACTTGCGCCGCCCCGAACCGTTGCGTGGCTGGGCTACGGCGGCTTGATCCCGTTCCTGTCCCTGACAACGGCGAGCCTGCTCGACCGACATCACGCCGCGGTCTGGAGCGATGCGCTTTATGGCTACGCGGCGATCATCCTCAGTTTTGTCGGCGCGCTGCATTGGGGGCTGGCGATGGGCCTGCCCGGACTCACTGACAGTCAGCGCTCGACCCGGTTCATCTGGAGCGTCGTACCAGCGCTGATCGCCTGGCCGGCTCTGCTCTTCTCACCACCCATTGCCGGCCCTCTGCTGCTCGCCGGATTCATCGCCCACTTTCTGCAAGACCGGCGTTTGTCCCGTCAGGCCACACTGCCGGACTGGTATCTGCCACTCCGCCTGCGCTTGAGCAGTGTCGCCTGCATCTGCCTGGTGACGGGAGTCTTCGCTTACTGTGGTTAACTACGGAAAACATGGGGAGTTCACATCATGAGCCTGTTCAATCGTTTGCCCGGCTTTCCCGAAACACCCGCCGGAAGGGAACGCGTCGTGCTCCGTCTGTTACCCCGGCTCTTCGTGATGGGCACGGTGCTGCTCGCCATTCCCTCGCTGCTGGCGAGACTGATTGCCACGTCGGAGCTTGCGCTAGCCGTAATCACCACCGATATTTACGTGATCAGCCTGATCATCCTGCATTGGACGGTGATCTTTACGGCGGGGATCGCCGCTGTCATCGTCATGGTAATGAAAGGGCCAGCCTATGTTGCCGACCCTTACCCCCTGCAAGACACGGATTTGCCGGATGCATCACCAACGTGGCCGCACCATGGCCACTGAACCCAGCAGAAAATCATCAGCAGTCCCGGAGAGTCGCTGGTCACGGCTGGCCCGGCTGGGCTCGCTGGCTGGGGGCGTGGCGGGCAACATGCTCGCCGAGGGGGCGCGTCAGTTTGCCCAGGGCAAGCGACCACAACTTCAGCAACTGTTGCTGACGCCTGCCAATGCCCACCGCGTGGCCGACCAGCTTGCCCAGTTACGCGGCGCAGCCATGAAAGTCGGACAATTGTTGTCAATGGATGCGGGCGACCTGTTTCCACCGGCGCTGGCCGAGATTCTATCCCGCTTGCGCGCCGATGCCGTGCCGATGCCAATGAGCCAGGTGGTCAGTGTCCTCAATGCAAATTGGGGCGACGGCTGGGATCGGCATTTCGAGCAATTTTCCTTTACTCCGATAGCGGCAGCATCAATCGGCCAAGTGCATTTCGGGCAACGCAAGGATGGCCGGCAGGTAGCCGTCAAAATCCAGTATCCCGGCATTCGTCGCAGTATCGACAGCGATGTTGATAACGTCGCTACGCTGCTTCGCGTGTCAGGTCTGTTGCCCAAATCGCTGGATATCACGCCGCTGCTCATCGAGGCAAAGCGCCAGTTGCATGACGAGGCAGACTACCGCCGGGAAGGCGCCTGCATGATGCAGTTTGCCAGTCTACTGGCTGATACCGACGAATTCGTGGTGCCGGTCATGCACGATGACCTGACCACCGAAAACATCCTGGCCATGACACGCCTCGACGGCATTGCGGTGGAGGCACTTGGCCACCTGGCGCAGGCAACGCGCAACCGCCTTGTCGGCCAACTATTCCGCCTGCTGTTTCGCGAAATATTCGAGTTCCGGCTGATCCAGACCGACCCGAATTTTGCCAACTATCGTTACGTGGCTGCATCCCAGCAACTAATCCTGCTCGACTTTGGCGCCACGCGGGCCTATCCGGCTGCAATGGTCGACTGTTATCGGGCATTGATGGCCAGCGCCATACGCCAGGATCGGCACGGCATGAACACGTCTGCGGAAGCCATCGGGTATTTTCAGCACGACATCAAGGAAGGCCAGCGCCAGGCCGTGCTCAACATTTTTGCGCTGGCATGCGAACCCCTCGGCCACGCCGGTGAATATGACTTTGGCAGCTCAGACCTTGGCGTACGCATTCGCGACGCCAGCATGGTGCTCGGTATGGACCGCGACTTCTGGCACACCCCGCCGGCCGATGCACTCTTCCTGCACCGCAAACTGGGCGGCCTATACTTGCTGGCCGCAAAGCTCAAAGCAAAGGTGAATCTGAATGAACTCGCGGACAGCCTGATCCTGCAGGAAACAAGCACCCTTTCTGCTTAACTGAGTTGGGAGAAATCCCGCTTTCAATACCGAATGATTCGATTTCAAAGCGTTTGCAGGTTTGCCCTAATTTCTCGGCATTCCAAAGAAAGATAGGTAACTTACCTTACAGAATAGACTGAGCATGTTGAAACCGTACGATTGGCTAATCCCTCGCTCCCGAAAGATCGTGGCCGCACGCAGTACACGAGCCTTGGTCACGATACCGATCAATTGAATAGCTCCTTTATCAAAGTGGTTCTTTGCTAGCGGCCCCGTAGGGACTCCGCTTGGGGTAGGCAGTTTTCGACTCTATTAGAGAGTTTTCGACTTTAATTGCCTGAAACAACATTGCACTTCCGGAACCTTCTCTTGTATTAGCACTCTTAGGTTGCGAGTGCTAAAATTAGTCTGTACCTTGTAGGAGAATATATACGCTATGACCCATGCCTTGGCGCTACCCATCCCGTCGTCAGTTGGAAACATCGATGCCTATATCCAGGCAGCGAACCGCTATCCAATGCTGGCAGAGGCTGAGGAGATCAGGTTGGCCGAGCGTTTCCACAACGATGGCGATGTGGAAGCGGCGCGTCAGCTCGTTCTTTCACACCTTCGCCTCGTTATTTCCATTGCTCGCGGCTATCTCGGCTACGGCTTGCCCCATGCCGACCTGATTCAGGAAGGCAATATTGGTCTGATGAAAGCTGTAAAACGCTTTGACTCGACCCGTGGTGTTCGCTTGGTGTCGTTTGCCATGCACTGGATCAAGGCAGAAATTCACGAGTACATCCTGAAGAACTGGCGGCAGGTCAAAGTGGCAACCACCAAGGCCCAGCGCAAGCTCTTCTTCAACCTGCGCAGCCTGAAAAGCGGTTACGAAGGGGTGGACACACTTTCCGGCACGCAAACGGCCGAAGTGGCCACACGCCTGGGTGTCAAACCGGAAGAAGTAGTCGAGATGGAAACCCGCCTTTCCGGTCGTGACATTGCGCTGGAAGGTAATCCGGACGACGGTGACGAAGCCTTTGCACCGATCGACTACTTGGCCGATTCACGATATGAGCCGACCCGGGTGCTGGAAAACAAGGCATTGGCACGCTTGCAGGATGAAGGTCTGCACGAGGCGCTGGCCACACTTGATCCGCGCAGCCGCCGTATCGTTGAAGCACGCTGGTTGCCCGATGGTGAAGCAGCGACGCTGCATGATCTGGCTGCCGAGTTCGACGTATCCGCTGAGCGCATTCGGCAAATCGAAGTCAAGGCTTTGCAGAAGATGCGCGGCGCGCTGGTGCCTGCCTGATTTAGCAGATCGAAAGATCAAAGGGGAGCCCGTGGCTCCCCTTTTTAATTGCCGCCAGCCAGATTGTTTGGCGGGATCGTGGATACCGGGTTATTGAAGCGTGAGCCGAATGAAAAGACCTGCTTCGAGCAAACGTCAACACAACGGCCACAATTGGTGCAGTTGGGCCCCAGAATGACCGGCCCGACACCCTTGCCCTCACCCTTGAGCGCGGGGCGGATGACCTGCGGTTCGGGGCAGACTTCAAAGCAATCCATGCAGTCGTTACAAGCCCCCCTCGCCGAGGCAGAAACCCGAACCGGGCTCCAGCGGCCCAGCAAGCTGTAGAAAGCACCAACCGGGCAGAGTCGGCCACACCAGCCGCGACTCATCACGAACAGATCAAACAGAAAGACGACCAATACGACCGTCCATGCGGCGCCCATGCCAAAAATCAGCCCCCGATGCAGCATGGAAACAGGGTTGATCAATTCCCACAGGACAACGCCGGTCATCGCTGAACCCACAAAGGTCATGCCCAAAATCCAGTAACGCGTATTCCGGCCAAGCTGAGCGCTCCCCTTGATGCCGAGGCGATCTCTCAGCCAGCCAGCCGCATCGGTCACCACATTGACCGGACAAACCCAGCTGCAATAAGCCCGCCCGCCGACCAAAAAGTAAAAGAGCATGACGATGGCCATGCCGATCACACCCAGCATTTCTGGAAAATGCCCGGTCGCCATCGACTGTAGCGCTACATATGGGTCAGTCAAGGGCAAGACACCCAATGTATAGCTATAAGCGAGATTTCCTTTGACGATCCAATGACCCAACCAAGGCCCGGCCAAAAATAGCGCCAGGATGGAGAACTGCGAAATGCGCCTAAGAATCAGCCATTTGTGTGCGCGCAACCAACCTTTTTCGATGACTGCCTCCGCACCGATCCGCTTATTTTTGGCGGCGCTCATGGTTTTTCTCCCAGCCCGGGAGGCAGTCTGGGTATCACACCGGCCTCGCTGCCAGGCAGTCCGCGTGCTGTTTCGGTATGGCCGCTGGCGGGATCGTAGTGACCGGGCAAGACTGCGCCTTCGGGCAGGCGATCAGGCAGGTCAATCATCTTTGATTCATCCATCAACGAATGGCCGGCCTTGGATTTCTCATCCCAGCCCAGACGGTAATGTTTGCCGAGCGCACCCTTGGCCAGTTGTGGCGGCAAGACGCGAATGGCCGCCTCTTCAAGGACGCATGACTTTTCACACTTGCCGCAGCCAGTGCAGTAATCGGAGTGTACCGTCGGCAGGAACATGGCGTGCCGCCCGGTACGCGGATTGGGTACGGTATCCAGCGTAATAGCCTTGTCGATGACCGGGCAAACGCGATAACAAACATCGCAGCGCAGCCCGAGGAAATTCAGACAGGTCTCGTGGTCGATGAGCACAGCGATTCCCATCCTGGCCTTGTTGATATCGGTCAGCGAATGATCCAGCGCCCCCGTCGGGCAGGCCTTGATGCACGGAATGTCTTCACACATTTCGCACGGAATATTGCGTGCCTTGAAGTAAGGCGTACCCGTGGCCACCGGCGCTTCCGGCTTGGCCAGATCCAGCGTGTTGTAAGGACAGTCGCGCACGCACAAGCCACAACGGATGCAGGCGCCGAGAAAGTCTTCTTCCGGCAAAGCACCGGGAGGGCGCAGCGCCAACGCCGGCAGCGCCTTCGACTGTTTGGCGTACAGCCCGAGGCCGAGGCCGAGCATGCCGACGCCACACACCATCTTGGCGGAATCGAAAATGAATTGGCGACGCGCTGCGCCGCTTTTTGGGGGCTTTTCTGTCATTGTGTTCACGATTTAGCCGGTTGATCCGCCACGGGCAGGCCCCTTTTCCCACCCGCTTGCAACACTCCCTGATTGCCTGTTAGCCGACGTTCGCGTGACCACACTGCCATCAGACGAAAATCAGCCCATTCAGTGTACGCGCATAAGATTATGCTTCTTTATTGCAGATCAAATTGAAGGCAAACTCCGCCACACCTTGGATGGCATGTTGACGGCAATCAAATGCCGGGCAGTATCCGGCGAGCGTTGCCGGCAGTTACGGTAATCACGTCTTCTCGAGACATTCCGCGCAACTCGGCCAGAACACTGGCGATGCGCGACAACTCGGCAGGGCTATTGCGCCCGCCATTCAGCCAGGCTGGAGGAATATCCGGTGCGTCGGTTTCCAGGACAATCGATTCGAGCGGTAATGTCGCAGCCAGTTCGCGGATTCGTGTTGAACCACTGAACGTCATTGCGCCACCAAAGCCGAGCCCAAAACCCAGGTTGATGAATGTATCGGCTTGTTGACGGCTGCCGTTGAACGCATGAGCAATACCGCCGCGCACGCCGAATCGCCGCAGTTGCTTGAGTATCGGATCGACAGCGCGCCGCACGTGAAGCAGGACCGGCAGATCGAATGCACTCGCCAGCTTCAATTGCTCTACAAAAAAATACTCCTGGCGCGCCAAATCGATGTCAGGCACGAAATGGTCGAGTCCGATTTCACCCACTGCCAGCGGTTTTTCCCGCACCAGCCAATCACGCAGAATATTCAGGTCCGTCTCTGCTGCCCGCGTCACGTACAGCGGATGAATGCCATAGGCTGCGACACAGCCTGGAAAATGCTCGACGACCATTTTGGTCTTGGAAAAGCCGTCGACCGCGACCGCCGGCACGACCATCCGTCCGATACCAGCGGCGATGGCTGCCGCATAGACTGCCTCACGATCCGCATCAAATTCCACGGCATCGAGATGACAGTGGGTATCAATCAACATTGCTGAAAGGGAAAGTCGGGCACCGGCGAGACGCCGCTCATCATGTCGGCCAGCGAAGCGGCGGAGCCGCAGGCCATCGTCCAGCCCAGTGTGCCATGGCCGGTATTGAGCCAAAGATTTTCGTAACGCGTCTGGCCGATAAGCGGGACATTTGATGGCGTCGTTGGACGAAGCCCGCACCAGAACTCGGGCTCGCCCGTCGCTTTCAGCCCGGGGAACAGCTGGCGCGCACGGGATATCAGGGCCTGGCAACGAATCGGATTGAGATCAAGGTTGTAGCCGTTGAACTCCGCAGTACCGGCAATCCGAAGACGGTTGCCGAGTCGGGAAAAAACCAGTTTGCACTCGTCGTCGGTGATACTGACGGTTGGTGCCACGCTCCCCTCGGCAAGCGTCAACGTTGCCGAATAGCCCTTGGCCGGATAGACCGGCAAGCGAATTCCCACTGGTTTCAGCAACAATGGCGAATAGCTGCCCAAAGCAACGACGTAGGCATCGGCGCTCAATACTTCAGTTTGCCCCTCAGCCTGCATGACCACGCCGGTAATTTTGCCATCGGCAGCCAGGATACGGTCGATCGTCGTTCCAAAGCGAAAATCGACGCCGGTTGTTTGCGCCCTGGCGGCCAGTTCAACCGTGAACTTGTGGGCATCGCCCGATTCATCGGAGGGCGTGTAGTCTCCGCCGACCAGCAGGGCGCGCGCATCGGCAAGCGAAGGTTCGATTTTCAGGCAATTTTCGGCGTCGACCGTGACACGATCCAAGCCAAACTGGCGCATCAGGCCCGCCGCGTCGGTGGCCAGTGCATACTCCTTGTGATCGGTATAAATGTGCAGGATGCCGCGCTCAAGCTGGTCGTATTGGAGCGCCAGCTCGGCGCGCAGCGCCTGCAAGCGGCCTCGGCTATAGAGCGCCATGGCGACAATGGCCGCGATGTTGCGCCGGGTCCGTCCCGGCAGGCATTCGCCCAGGAAGCGCAGGCCCCAGGCCAGCTGGTCCGGATCAGATCGCCAGCGCCAGAGCAGCGGGGCATCTTCACGGCCCATCCATTTCAGCAAATGCGACAGTGCGTGCGGATTGGCCCAAGGCTCGGCATGCGACACTGATATCTGCCCACCATTGGCGAAGCTGGTTTCGTTGCCGGCCACCAATTGACGATCTACCACGGTCACCTGATGCCCGGCTCGGGCGAGATACCACGCACTCGTTGTGCCGACCACGCCGGCACCCAGCACGAGAATCCTCAAGTCTCGCCTCCCCTTTCGCGGGTAATTCGGGTGACTTCAGGAATGTGACGCATGCCGCGCATCACGGATGCCAGATGGTTGCGATTGGCAACCTGAATCGTGAAACGGAGCAAGGTAAACAGACATTCGGGATCGGCATCCATCGCCACATGCTCAATGTTCGACCCCGCCTCGGCGATGGCAGCCGCCACCTGGGCGAGCACGCCACGAGTATTTTTTACCTCGACCCTGATACGAATGTCGAACAATTTGCCTTCTTCGGGCTCCCACTCGACATCAATCCATTTTTGCGGCTCGGACGAGCGCGACTTGCGTATTGTTGCGCAGTCGTGCGTGTGAATGACCAATCCACTACCCTTGCGGATCGATCCGATAATTGGATCACCCGGAATTGGCTGACAACAACTGGCCAGCTGGATGGCCATGCCTTCGGTGCCGTGGATGGCCAGCGTCATGCCGCTTGGTGAGTCGTGCGACATGTCCTCGCGGGCCAGCAAACGACGGGCGACCACCGAGGGCAGACGCTTGCCGAGGCCAATCTCGGTGTACAAATCCTCCATGGATTTCTGGCCGCTCGACTTGACCATCTGATCCCAGGCAGCAGCCGGAATCGAAATCGGGACCACGCCAAGCGACAGCAGCTCCTGGCGCAAGAGTCGCTCGCCAAGACGGGCGGACTCTTCATTCTGCATGGTACGCAGAAAATGGCGAATCTTGCTGCGCGCCCTGCCGGTCTTCACGTAGGTCAGCCAGACAGGATTGGGCTTGGATTGTGGCGAGGTCACGATCTCGACCAGATCGCCATTCTTCAATTCGGTACGGAGGGGTGAAAGCTCCTGATTAACGCGTGCGGCAGTACAGTGATGACCAACATCGGTATGCACTGCATAGGCAAAATCGACCACGGTCGCCCCCCGCGGCATGGCCATGATCTTGCCTTTTGGCGTTAAGACATATACCTCATCAGGGAAGAGGTCGATCTTGACGTTTTCGAAGAACTCCGCCGAATCACTGGTCTGCATTTCGAGCAGCGATTGCAGCCATTTATGCGTCTTGATCTGCAAATCGGCGCTGCTTTCGTCCATGTCCTTGTACAACCAGTGCGCCGCGACGCCTTCCTGCGCCACGTTATGCATTTCACGCGTGCGTATCTGGACCTCAACCGGCGTACCGTAGGGCCCGATCAGCGTCGTGTGGAGCGACTGATAGCCATTGGCCTTGGGAATGGCGATGTAATCCTTGAATTTTCCGGGCACCGGTTTATAGAGGCTATGCAGGGCACCAATGGCCAGATAGCAGGTCGGGACATTTTCGACAACGACCCGAAAACCGTAGATATCCAGCACTTGTGCGAATGAGAGCTGCTTTTCCTTCATCTTCCGGAAGATGGAGTACAGACTCTTTTCACGCCCGAAGACCTCGGCTTTCAGACCTGAATGCGCCAGCTTGTCCCGGATGCCATCGAGAATCCGCGTCAGCAACTCCTTGCGATTGCCCCGGGCCGCATTCAGCGCCTTGGCCAGCACCTCGGCGCGATGCGGGTGAATCAAGCGGAACGAGGTGTCCTGCAACTCGCGGTAAAGCTTGTTCAGTCCCAGACGCAGGGCAATGGGTGCGTAGATTTCCAGCGTTTCGCGCGCGATGCGCGCCCGCTTGTCGGCCCGCATCGCCGACATCGTACGGATATTGTGCTGGCGATCGGCCAGCTTGATCAGCACAACGCGCAAATCCCGCGCCATGGCCATCAGCATCTTGCGGAAGTTCTCGGCCTGCGCCTCCTGATAGGAGGCAAACTCCATCTTGTCCAGCTTGGACAGGCCATCGACCAGCTCGGCGACTTCCTTGCCGAATTTTTCGGCCAGCTCGTGCTTGGTGGCGCCGGTATCTTCCAGCACATCATGCAGCAGCGCCGCGGCGATTGCATCAGCATCCATCCGCCACTCAACCACCGCGCCAGCCACTGCCAGCGGATGGGTGATGTAAGCCTCGCCTGACATCCGGCGCTGATTGGCGTGCGCTTTGGCCGCGTACGCATACGCGGCCTTTATTTTTTCTAACTCAGCAGGAGAAAGGTAATCAAGACTCTCGAGGAATACCCGGTAAGCGGGTTCCTCATCAGCAGGCGGCAGAGGTGACGGCGCGGAATCCATCAGTCTTCACCGCCCCTGCTTTCAGGCCTGGCCGCGGTTGAGCACTTCCAGACCAATCTTGCCGGCACCCATTTCCTTGAGTGCAACAACCGTCGGCTTGTGCTTTTCTCCGTCAACCAGTGGCGTCGCGCCATTGGCCAACTGACGTGCACGATGGGCAGCAGCCAGCGTCATCAGGAAACGGTTCGGAATTTTCTTCAGGCAGTCATCAACGGTAACGCGGGCCATGTAAACCTCAAAAATCAGATCATTCTTTGAAACAGGGCCGCGTGGCGGACACGCTGAACCCCAAAGCTCAGCCGAGATGCACGCACCACAACGCGGAGATCATCCAGCGCCTGAGTCAACTGATCGTTAATAATAACATAGTCGAATTCCCCGACATGGCGCATTTCTGCCTGTGCCGCAGCCAGACGACGACTAATGACCTCGGCGCTATCGGTACCACGACCGGTCAGTCGACGGGTCAGTTCATCCATCGACGGCGGCAGGATGAAAATACCGATTGCCTGCTGGAACAATTTGCGCACCTGCTGGGCGCCTTGCCAGTCAATTTCAAGCAAGACATCGCGATCGGCCGCCAATTGGTCGGCAATCCATTTCTTTGACGTGCCGTAGAAATTTCCATGCACTTCAGCCCACTCGAGGAATTCCTCGCGGGCAATCATCGCCTGAAATTCGGTGGCATCCACGAAGTGATATTCCCGGCCATTGACTTCGCCAACACGCGGCGCCCGGGTGGTATACGAAATGGACAGCTGAACTGCCGCCTCCTGCTCGAGAAGCAGTCTAACCAGGGTGGTCTTGCCAGCACCGGACGGTGCGGCCACTACATAAAGATTTCCGGCCATGGATCCCTCAGGAAAGCGCCCGCCAGTGCGGACTCACCGTCATTCTAACCAAGGCTCACCCACAATGCCGGGATGGGAGAATCGCAACGAACGCAAACGCAACATTTCCACCGTCAAACGCCCGATCTGCGGTCAACCGGAAAAAACGCCCTAAATTCAAATCAGGCCACATGACTCACAGCCCAGTTAAACCACTGCAGGGTTATTCCAGGTTTTGGATCTGTTCGCGCATCTGTTCGATGAGCAGCTTGAGATCCATCGACGCCTGCGAGACCTCGGTGATGGCCGACTTGGAACCGAGCGTATTGGCTTCACGGTTGAGTTCCTGCATCAGGAAATCCAGCCGTTTGCCACAGGCGCCACCCTGCTTGAGCACCCGCTCGACTTCATCAAGATGTGTCGTCAGGCGAGACAATTCTTCGGCCACATCAATGCGCGTGGCAAAAACCGCCACCTCTTGCAGAATGCGCTCATCGCTGGCGTTGCCCAGGGCATCGATCAGGCGCTGGCGCAACTTGTCAGTAAATAAGGTCTGCGCTTCCGGGATGCGGGGCACAACCCGACGAACGATGTCACGCATGGCATTGACGCGGTCAATGATCATCTCGGCCAGCTTTTCACCCTCACGGCCACGCGAGGCCGTGAATTCTTCCAGCACCGTACGCGCCAAAGCCAGCACCTCTGGACCCAGGGCCGCAAAATCCAGATTCTGGTCACCGAACATGCCGGGCCAGCGCAGGGTTTCATTGACCGATAGCGGCAATGCACCGGGCATCTCGCCGAGTACACGCGCGTTGAGCGACTTCAACGTCGACAGAAGCTCGCCATTCAGTTGCAATTGGTCGGCACGCGCGGCGGCTGCATTAAAAGAAAGCCTGCACTCCACCTTGCCGCGTGAAAGTTTGGACGCCAGCAGTTCGCGCAAGGGCATTTCAAGCGAACGCAAATCATCAGTGACGCGAAAATGAAAATCCAGATACCGTGAGTTGACGCTTTTCAGCTCAAGCTGCAATGTTCCGTGTTCAAGATCACGCGCTTTAACGGCATAACCAGTCATACTACAAATCATTCTCGGGAATCCCTCGCTTTACAGTCCGGACAACACGCCCGAAAATGCCTGAAATTGCATCATAACCGCGAGATCCATGGCGCAACAAGCCAATCACCCTCTACCTAACGGCTATCCGCTTGAAGAGTACACAATAGACCGCCAGCTTTCGCTCGGCGGCTTTTCAATTGTGTACCTGGCCACGGATGCGGGCGGCCATCAAGTAGCGATCAAGGAGTATCTGCCCAACAGCCTGGCCCTGCGAGCTCGCGGCCAGACCAAGCCGGTGATTACAGCTGATCACCTGGGCGCCTTCCGCTACGGGATGAAATGCTTTTTCGAGGAGGGCCGGGCACTGGCCCGCCTGTCGCACCCGAATGTGATCCGCGTAGTGAATTTCTTCCGTGCCAACGAAACCGTCTACATGGTGATGGAATACGAGCACGGACGGACCTTGCAGGAATTCATCCAGAAGCATCAGGGGCATATCTCGGAACGTTTCATTCGCGGCGTCTTTACACGCATGCTGAACGGGCTGCGCGAAGTCCATTCGAACAAACTGCTGCATCTCGACCTGAAACCGTCCAACATCTATCTGCGTGCCGACAATACGCCAGTGCTGATCGATTTCGGCGCAGCGCGCCAGACGCTGATCACGGACCAGCCTGTGCTCAAGCCCATGTACACGCCGGGCTTTGCTTCGCCGGAACACTATGGCTCCCGCAAGGACCTCGGCCCCTGGAGCGACATTTACAGCGTGGGGGCCTCGATGTATGCCTGCCTGGCCGGCAGTGCGCCGCAAGCTGCGGATGCACGCCTGAAAAAAGACACCCTGCCACCGGCCATGTTGCGCTGGGATGGCCAGTTTTCAGACCGCCTGCTCGAAATCATCGACTGGTGCCTCAACCTCAATCATCTTTACCGTCCGCAAAGCGTCTTTGCCCTGCAAAAGGCGCTCGTCGAGACCATTACGCCGCCGCGGCCGAAAAGCAATCCGAACTGGATCGGTCGCTTTGTCGAGAAAATCAGAAAGCCGATGTCATGAGATTCACCATCTATCAGGAGAGCCGCCAGGGCGGCCGTGCCAACAACGAAGACCGGACCACGTATTGCTACTCGCGAGATGCCTTGCTGATGGTCGTCGCCGACGGCATGGGGGGGCATCACTACGGCGAGATTGCGGCACAAATCGCGGTCCAGACGCTGGCCGATTCATTCCAGCGTGAAGCGCGCCCTCTGCTTGCCGACCCCTTCCGCTTCCTGCAAAAGGGGATGACCAACGCCCATCACGCCATTCTCGACTACGCCTCCCGCCACAAGCTGAAAGACACGCCGCGTACCACCTGCGTCGCCTGTATCGTTCAGGACAATGTCGCCTACTGGGCGCACGCCGGGGATTCCCGGCTCTATCTGATCCGCGATGGTCGCCTTGTTGCGCAGACCAAGGATCACTCACGCATCCGTCTGCTGATCGAAGAAGGCATGATCACCGAGGCTCAGGCGCACTTTCACCCCGATCGCAACAAGATCTACAGTTGCCTGGGCAGTCCGACGCCCCCTGAAATTGAATTTTCGCGCAAGACGCCGCTGGATCACGGTGACATCGTATTGTTGAGTACCGACGGCCTTTGGGGTGAGATCTCGAGTGACATGATGGCCGCCACACTGAAAGGCGCAAACCTGCTGCAGGCGCTACCATTGATGCTCAATCAGGCCGAGGCCAAGGCAGGCGCGCACGGTGACAATCTTTCCGTCGTCGCCGTCCGCTGGGAGGACACCTACGTCGAGGAGGCGAGTAGCGCCATTTCCACCGTGACCATGACGCAGGACGAAGTCACCACCCGACTCGACGAATTCGGCCGCAACCCGGCCTACAAGAGCGATCTGAGCGATGACGAAATTGAACGGGCGATTGATGAAATCCGCGCCGCCATCGATAAATACACCCCAAAAAAATAAGGAATTTCATGCGCCCCAGCCAACGCCAGCCGGATCAGCTCCGCACCATCAAGATCACCCGCAATTTCACCCGTCACGCCGAAGGCTCGGTCTTGATCGAGATGGGCGACACCCGCGTGCTGTGCACAGCGTCGGTCGAGGAAAACGTGCCCCCCTTTCTGCGCGGTAAAGGTCAAGGCTGGGTGACCGCCGAATACGGCATGTTGCCGCGCGCCACGCATACGCGCTCATCCCGCGAAGCCGCCAAAGGCAAGCAGACCGGCCGGACACAGGAAATCCAGCGCCTGATCGGCCGTAGCCTGCGGGCCGTCACCGACCTCAAGGCACTGGGCGAACGCCAGATCACGCTGGACTGCGACGTGTTGCAGGCTGATGGCGGCACGCGCTGCGCGTCGATCACCGGCGCCTGGGTCGCTCTTTACGAAGCCTGCGAAAAGCTGGTGACTGCCGGCAAACTGCCGGTCAACCCGGTGCGCGACCATGTGGCGGCGATTTCCGTGGGTATCTACAAGGGCGCCCCGGTCCTCGACCTCGATTATCCGGAGGACTCGGACTGCGACACCGACATGAATGTCGTGATGACTGGCGCCGGCGGCATTGTCGAAATCCAGGGTACGGCCGAGGGCGAACCGTTCAGCCGCGAGCAGATGAGCGTCCTGGTTGACCTCGCGACCATGGGCATCCGTCAACTGACCGCCGCCCAGCAAAGCGCTCTGGCAGCATGAAGAAACTCGTTCTCGCCTCCAACAACGCCAAGAAGATGAAGGAGCTGAGCACGCTGCTGGCCCCGCTCGGCTTCGAAGTAATTCCGCAGGGCCAGCTGGGCATTGCGGAAGCCGAGGAGCCGCATTGCACCTTCGTTGAAAACGCGCTGGCCAAGGCCAGGCATGCCTCGAAAGCGTCCGGCCTGCCTGCGCTGGCCGATGACTCAGGGCTGTGCGTCGCCGCACTTGGCGGTGCGCCGGGCGTCTATTCCGCCCGCTATGCCGGCGAACCGAAATCAGATGCTCGCAACAACCAGAAGCTGCTCGCCGATCTGGGCGATACCTGTCATCGTGATGCACACTTTGTATCGGTCATTGTCCTTGTCCGCCATGCCGAAGATCCGCAGCCCCTGATCGCCGAAGGCGAATGGCACGGTGAAATCCTGCCGGCCGAACGCGGTGAGGGCGGCTTCGGCTACGACCCGATGTTTTATCTGCCGGCATTCGACAAGACCGCCGCGGAACTCGATGCCGACACCAAGAACCGCATCTCGCATCGTGGCCAGGCCATGCAACAACTGATCACCCGCCTGCAGGCACTCTAAATCCGTGGCCCGCACCATTCCGATTTTTGCCCAAAATTCCCGGTTGACCGCAGCAAACCTGGAATTCCGCGTTTCACCGCCTTTGGCGCTGTATGTCCACGTGCCGTGGTGTGTGCGAAAGTGTCCGTACTGCGATTTCAACTCGCATGAGGCCCATGGCACCATTCCCGAGCGCGAATACGTCGATGCACTGATTGCCGACCTGCAATCGGCCCTGCCGCTGATCTGGGGCCGGCCGGTCGTCAGTGTCTTCTTTGGCGGCGGTACGCCCAGCCTGCTCTCACCCGCCGCCATCGACGAACTGATCACCGCCTTCCGGGCACTGGCCATGCTGTCGCCCGATGCCGAGATCACGCTGGAAGCCAATCCCGGTACCGTCGAAGCCGAGAAATTTGCCGGCTTCCGCGCCGCCGGCGTCAATCGCCTGTCACTCGGCATTCAGAGCTTCAACGATGACCACCTGAAAGCCCTCGGTCGCATTCACGGCGCCGCCGAAGCAAGGTGCGCAGCGCAACTGGCCGGCGAGCATTTTGAGTCGTTCAATCTCGATCTGATGTATGGCCTGCCTGGCCAAACGCATGCGCAAGCACTCACGGATGTGGAAACGGCCTTGCGCTTTTCCCCATCGCATCTGTCCTGTTACCAGCTCACGCTGGAACCGAACACCCGCTTCGCCGCCTTCCCGCCCGAGCTACCCGAAAGCGATATCTGCGCCGACATGCAGGAGAGCATCGAGGCCCGACTGGCCACCGCCGGATTCAGCAATTACGAAACCTCGGCCTTCGCCCAGCGCGGCAAGCAATGCAAGCACAACCTGAACTACTGGTATTTCGGTGATTATCTCGGCATCGGTGCCGGTGCCCATGCCAAGCTGACGCTGCATGACCGCGTACTGCGCCAGATGCGCTGGAAGCACCCCACGGCTTATCTGGACAATGTACGGAGCGGCAACCCGATTCAGGAGTCGCGCGAGATCGACATCAGCGATCTGCCTGTCGAGTTTCTGATGAATGCCCTGCGCCTCGCCGATGGCTTTCACCCGTCACTGTTCGAAGGCCGCACGGCACAGCCACTCAATGTAATCCTGCCGAAACTCAAGGCGGCTGAAGCCGAAGGCCTGCTGACAGTCGGGCCGGAGCGCATTGCGCCAACCCTTCGTGGCCGGCGCTTTCTCAACGTCCTGCTTGAGCGATTTCTCGATCGATAAAAAAATGGCCCGACTCTGACGAGCGGGCCATGAACGAGAGGTTAGTCCGACCCAGTTGCATCCGACCAAGATCAAGTCGGATGCTACCGGACGCCCGCCCGTTGTGGAATGCGGCCTTTTGCCGCAGTCCGATCATTGATCAGCCAAACATCTTGCCTTTAAGCAATTCGAGGCCTTGGGCCATCAAATCACCACCCCCCTGGGGCAGTTGGCCATTCGGGGTCAGGTGATCAACCAGTTGCGGCAGCATGCTGGCCAGGCTGCCGGACGCCTGGTCTGGGCTGACACCCAGCTTGGCTGCAATATCCTGCAGGGTGGAGCCACCGAGCACACTTTGCAATTGCTCGGCAGAAATTGGCAGATTCTGGCCATTCGACACCCAGGAATTGACGATATTGCCGAGGCCGCCCTGCTGGAAAGAATTGACCAGACCGGCCAGACCGCCGGTCTGGGGGTTGTTGAGGAGTTGCATGGCAACTTCAAGCAAACCATTGCCACCACCGGATTGACCACCACTCAAAGCCCCCACGACAGAATCAAGAAGTCCCATATTTATTCTCCAAAATGATTTAGGCAATCCATCCTAATCTTTTGACATGACGACTTGTGTGAATATTTGCGAAGCGTTCCCGTCGAGACTGCCCGAAAAACCCGAAGCGCGCCCAGTCAGGCTGCGGCCTTCTTTTGGGCGGCCGACGCTTCTTCGCGTACCCGTTTTGCCTCGTCCAGCAGATACCGCTGATAGTCTTCCAGATCGCCGTCGAACGGCGCGACGCCGCCCTTGGAAACCAGCCAGAACTCGTCGCAGACCGAGCGCAGGAGCGCACGGTCGTGACTGACCAGCATGACCGTGCCTTCGAACTCGTTGAGGGCGACGGCCAGGGCCTCGCGGGTATTGAGGTCGAGGTGGTTGGTCGGCTCGTCAAGCAGCAGAAGGTTGGGGCGTTGCCAGACGATCATGCAGAGCACCAAGCGGGCCTTTTCGCCGCCGCTCATGGTGCCGACGGCCTGTTTGACCATCTCGCCGCCAAAATTGAAAGTCCCGAGAAAATTGCGCAGTTCCTGCTCACGTCCCGGCACGTTGCTGCGGCCGTTGGCAATCGCTTCCTTGGCCAGCCGCACCATATGCTCGAGCGGCGTGTCCTGCGGGCGCAGGACATCGAGTTCCTGCTGGGCGAAGTAGCCGATGTTAAGGCCCTTGCCCTCGGTGACATCGCCGCTGATCGCCTTGAGGTCGCGGGCGATGGTCTTGACCAGCGTAGACTTGCCCTGGCCATTGGCACCCAGGATGCCGATGCGCTGGCCGGCCATCACCGAGCGGTTGATGCCGCGCACAATGACGGTTGGCGGCGTGCCGGCCGGCGCTTCCTCGGCCGGCGGGTAGCCGATGGTGACGTCCATCATCGACAGCATCGGGTTGGGCAGGTTCTGCGGCTCCTGGAATTCAAAGGTGAATTCGGCATCGGCCAGCACCGGCGCGATCTTTTCCATGCGGTCCAGCGCCTTGACCCGGCTCTGCGCCTGTTTGGCCTTGCTCGCCTTGGCCTTGAAGCGGTTGATGAAGGATTGCAGGTGGGCGATCTTCTCGGCCTGCTTGGCCATCGTTGCCTGCTGGAGCAGCATCTGCTCAGCGCGCATGTCCTCGAACTTGCTGTAGTTGCCACCGTAGCGGACCAGCTTGGCATTGTCGATGTGCAGCGTGACGCCGGTGATGGCGTCGAGGAATTCGCGGTCGTGACTGATCATGACCAGCGTGCCCTGATAGCGCTTGAGCCAGGCTTCGAGCCAGACGAGGGCGTCCAAGTCCAGGTGGTTGGTCGGTTCGTCGAGCAGCAGGATGTCGGACGGGCACATCAAGGCACGGGCCAGTTGCAGGCGCATGCGCCAGCCGCCGGAGAAGCTGTTGACCGGGTTGTGCAGTTCGGAAACCTTGAAGCCGAGGCCGAGGATCAGCGACTGGGCGCGCGCTTCGGCGTCGTGTTCGCCGGCGTCATTGAGCGCCATGTAGGCTTCGGCCATGCGCATGCCGTCGTCGCTGGCTTCGGCATCGTGCACTTCGTTGCGGGCGGCGAGCAGCTTGGTGTCGCCGTCGATGACGAAATCGGTGGCCGACTGCTCGGTTTCCGGCATGTCCTGCGCCACCTGGCCCATCTGCCATTGCTTGGGAATCGAATAATCACCGCCATCCTCATGCAGCGTGCCGTTGAGCAGCGCAAACAGCGTGGACTTGCCGGCCCCGTTGCGGCCGACCAGACCGACCTTCTCACCGGGATTGATGGTGACGGAGGCCTTGTCGAGCAGCACTTTCGAGCTGCGGCGCAGGGTGACGTTCTTGAGGATGATCATGAGGTAGTCGTTTTCTTCAGAGGGTGGGCGCGAGCGCCCGGTCAGGCCATGATGTCGCCATCGACATAGAGCCAGCAGCCATCTTCGCGGACAAAACGGCTGATTTCGTGCAGGCGATGGCCGCGCCCGGCAATCCGGTAGCGGGCCACAAACTCGACGGTGGCGTGAGTTTCATCCTGTTGCTGGCAATGCTTGATGTCCAAACCCAGCCATTTGGTCGGATCGGCCACCAGATCGAGTTCGCTCGGACGCGTCGACGGATGCCAGGTCGCCAGCAGGTAATCTTCGAGGCGCAAGACGTAGGCGCTATAGCGCGAACGCATCAGCGCTTCGGCAGAAATTTGATTTTTGGCCGAAAAATGCAGTTGACCGCAGCAATCGGCGTAACGCCTGCCGCTGCCACAGGGACAGGCGTCGGTTGCCTTCATTGGCCTTCCACAACCTCGCCACCGAGCGCTTCGACCAGTTGCGGCAGGAAGCGGGCGAACTCGCCGGTCATCAACGCGAAATCAGCGTCGAACTGCTCATCGGCGTGCTCGGCATCCTTCTCGGCCTGTTCTTTCAACAAATCAAGGAAGGCAAGGCGCTTGATCTCCATCTTCTCGCCAAGGACAAAGGAGATGCGGTCATCCCAGGTCAGCGCCAGCTTGGTCGGCATCTTGCCGCTGGCCAGGTGGGCCTTGATCTCGCCGCTGATCTCGTCGCCATCGAGCGGGTGGCGGACGTAACGAACCGCCGCCTTTTCCTCGCCAGCCGCCTTCAGTTCGCAATCGCGATCGATGGCAAACCCGGCCGGTGCGTCACCGCCCGCCAGCCAGTCGGCCATCGCCGCCTGCGGCGAAACCTGCGTGTGCAACATGCTGAGCGGAAATTCATCCAGACAGTGACGCAGGTGTTCAATCACCTCTTCGGCCTTGGCCGGGCTGGCCGCATCCACACAAAACCAGCCATTCTGCGGGTCAATCCAGACGTAGGTCGTGCGACGGCGCGTAAAGGCGCGCGGCATCAGTTCTTCGGTCACGCGCTCACGCAATTCCTTGAGCTGCTTGCGACCCGGCGCGTAACCCTGCTGGGCTTCGACCAGCTCGGCGCGCTCCTTGACCTCATCATTGACCACTGACGACGGCAGCAGACGCTGCTCGACGCTCAGGGCGATCATCCACTGCTGGCCGAGCGAATAGACCAGGGCGCCATCACGGCGCGGCGACACCCAGCCCCGGCTCATCGGCTGGTTGCTCGGGCACTTCACGAACGGACCGCGGGCTAGTTGTTCTTCGAATTTGGCGAGATCGACGGCCCACGGCGTCGGCAGGCGGTAAAGCTGGAGATTACGGAACCACATGAATCATTCCCGGTTTGCTGTCATTGAGGCGCGAGAGTTTAACAGCCCACCAGCCTTGACGCATGACCGGCGAGCGCTGAGGTTCCTGATTGCGGATATCAATCGGTCCCCGCGTGATCTATTTAACAGGGAAATGTTGCCTGCCCGGCTAATCTTCAAATCATCAAAAAGGAAGATACAGCAGGGTTTTCAACATGAAAAAAATACTCAAATACGGGGTTATCGCGGCAGCCTGTTACCTTCTGGCAGCACCGGCATCGGCTGCCTTGGTCAGCATTCAGGAGGTCGACGTCGGGAATGGCATGTCTTCTGGCGGACTGGTTTTGCCGGTCGACACCCGGACGATCAATTATTGGGCCGGGCTGCAAAAACTGGTCATCAACGGCAGCGCAAGCGTCTTGGCTTTCTGCGTCGATCCGTGGGAATGGACATCACCGAACACCGTAAATTACAGCACCAACAACCTTGGCAGCATTTTCGGCGCGGCAAAGGCCAACATGATCGGGGAACTCTATTCCGAGGCCTACAGCAGCACGCTGCTACCGGGCAATCTCGGCGGCAATCTGAACGCCGCCGCTTTCCAGCTGGCATTGTGGGAAATCATCGCTGACGACAATCCGGCCATCGCCGGCCTGCAGGCCAATCTGAACAATGGGCTGGTTCATGTCGTACAGGGCACGAATGCCAGTCTGATTGCCGCGACCAATGTGTTGCTCAGCCATATTGACGGCGTCTACGGCAATGAAAACTATACCTTCAGTTTTTACACGAACGGCCGGTCTGCCGGTCAGGCCGGACCGGCGGGCTACCAGGATTTTCTGGTAGCCAACCGTGTCCCGGAACCCGGCACCATCAGCCTGATCGTCAGCGCACTCAGTGCGCTGAGCGGACTTAGTGTGCTTGGCCTGCGCCGCCGCCAGTCTTCCCGACCATAAACTCGACAGCGGATTTCATTTCCGCATCACTCAGATTTGCCAGCCCACCGCGCGCGGGCATCGAGTTGTGTCCATTGATTGCCGACTTGACCAAGGGCGCGACACCGTTCTTCAGGCGCGGCTTCCAGTCGTTCATATCACCCAGCTTCGGGGCGCCGCTCTTGCCTTCGGCGTGGCACTCCTTGCAGCGCTCTTCAACAACCTGTGCACCCGTGCGGGTCTTCGGAGAGCTATAGGCCTTGTTGGTGTCGGTTGAGTGACCGCCACTCACCATGTAACCGACAGCGCGACTCATCTCGATATCCGACAGTGCTGCCTGACCACCATGAGCCGGCATTTTGCGAACACCTGTCACCGCGTTCTGGGTCAGTTTATCCAAACCCTTTGCGGCACGTTGCGACCAGGCTTCCTTGTCGCCAATCCTCGGGGCACCATCTTTTCCAGTGGCATGACAGGTAGCACAAATCGTCTCGACCACTTCTTTGCCGGAACGCTCATCTGCCTGAACAGGTGCGGCACTCAGCGCAGCTGCACTCATGGACAACAGCAAGGCGCCATATGACAATTTATTAGTTTTCATACATTCACCTGTTTTTCTGATTAATATCAGATTGCATTCTACTCAGGAGAATTCTTTCTGCCAGCTATTTTTTTTGGAAAATCACGTCCCAAACGCCGTGGCCCAAACGCAGTCCACGGTTCTCGAATTTGGTCAGCGGCCGATAATCGGGACGAGGGGCAAAGCCGTCGGCAGAATTGACCAGCGACGTTTCGGCGGAGAGCACTTCAAGCATCTGGTGCGCGTACTCTTCCCAGTCGGTTGCACAGTGGAAATAGCCGCCCGGCTTGAGGCGCGAGGAGAGCAGGGCCACGAATGGCGACTGAATCAGTCGGCGTTTGTTGTGACGTGCCTTGTGCCAAGGATCCGGAAAAAAAACATGGACGCCATCCAGTGAAGCTTCCGGCAACATGTCACGCACGACCTCTACGGCATCGTGCTGGCAAATGCGCAGATTGGTCAGTTCGCGTTCGGCAATCTGCTTGCAGAGTGCGCCAACGCCCGGCACGTGAACCTCAACGCCCAAATAATCGTTCTGGCGATTCGCATCGGCAATCTTGGCGGTGGTTTCACCCATCCCGGTTCCGATTTCCAGAATTTTTGGCGCATTTCTACCGTAGACCGCAGCAAGATCAATGTACGCTGGAGTATAGACCACGCCGATTTTCGGCATCATCTCGGCATAGTGATTTTCCTGCGCAGATGACATACGGCCGGCACGGCGAACATAGCTCTTGATGTGGCCATGATTTGGGGGCGATGCTTCACGGCCCTCCTCGTAAACGCCTGCACCAACGACGGACGGTTGAATCAAGGGGGTATCGCTCATGAGCCAATCAATCCGGAAGTCGGCGACGAAGGGTCGGCCGAGTAGAGTTTGCGCGGCATGCGGCCGGCCAGATAAGCCTCGCGGCCTGCTTCGACGCCCTTCTTCATGGCGCTGGCCATCAGCACGGAATTTTTTGCGTGGGCGATGGCGGTATTCATCAGCACGCCGTCACAGCCCAGTTCCATAGCAATGGCGGCATCAGACGCCGTGCCAACGCCGGCATCGACGATCACCGGCACCTTGGCATTGTCGATGATCAGGCGCAGGTTCCATGGATTGAGGATGCCCATGCCGGAACCGATCAGCGATGCGAGCGGCATCACCGCGACACAACCGATATCTTCGAGCATCTTGGCCTGAATGGGGTCATCCGAGCAGTAGACCATGACGTGAAAACCATCCTTGACCAAGGTCTCAGCGGCCTTCAAGGTTTCCGGCATATTGGGGAACAGGCTGGTCGGATCGCCCAGTACTTCCAGCTTGCACAGCGGATGACCTTCCAGCAGCTCACGCGCCAGGCGCAAAGTGCGCACCGCATCGTCGGCGTTATAGCAGCCTGCGGTATTAGGCAGAATGGTGAATTGCGTGGGCGGCAGCACATCCAGCAGATTCGGCTGGTTGGCGTCCTGGCCAATGTTCATGCGGCGGATCGCGACGGTAACAATTTCGGCCCCCGAGGCGTCGATGGCCGCCCGTGTTTCAGCAAAATCCTGGTACTTGCCGGTGCCAACCAGTAAACGGGAGCGGTACGCCTTGCCGGCGATAGTCAGTTGATGCATGGAATGGTTTCCTTAGCCGCCGCCAACGGCAACGACAATTTCAAGTTGATCGCCCGACACCAGTATCGTCGCGGCATGCAGGCTCTTGGGAACGATTTCGCCGTTGCGTTCAACAGCGATGCGTTTGCCAACATAGCCCAGCTGATCGATCAGCCCGGCAACGGTTAGCACTTCTGAAAACTGGCGGGACTCGCCATTGATTTTGAGTTCAAGCATCTTGTTATTTTAGCAAGCCACGCGCCTTGCGCGGCGCCTTGGTGAACAAGCGGTCGTATAGCCAATTGGGCAGCATACGCAAGACTTTGGCCACGACCCCCATCTGCCAGGGGATCACTGCGTAGGAGGTCCCTCGATCAATCACGGCCGCAAAGCGTTTGGCCGCTTTAGCGACTGGTAGCAAAAATGGCATCGTGTAGCCGTTAACGGCCGTCATCGGCGTCTCGATATACCCTGGCGCAATGGTCACCACCCTGATTCCGTACGGAATCATCTCCAAGCGAAGACTTTCGAGATAGGCCATCGCTGCCGCCTTCGAGGCAGAATAGGCCTCGGCGCCGGGAAGCCCGCGAACACCCGCAACCGACGCAATGCCAACCAGCCTCTTCTTGCCCTCTGCAAGCTTCATCGCCGCGATGAATGGCGCGAATGTCGCTGCCATACCAAAAACATTGGTATCCATGATTCGTCGGAAAACATCGAGGTCTTCCTCACATTCGGTCAACGTACCCACCGAGACGCCTGCGTTGGCAATGACAATATCCGGAACGCCGACGCGCCCCAGAAAGTCGCTCGCCGCCGAGTGCAGGCTTGATGCATCGCTCACATCCAGTGCATAGCAGGCGTGTTGCCCACCGAGACGCAAATTCAAGGCGTCCAGAAGCGCGCGTCGACGCGCCACCAGACCCAAGGTGGCTCCTTGTGCTGCATAGTGAACGGCAAGCGCCTCGCCGATTCCCGACGAGGCGCCCGTTATGAAGACCTTCAGCGACAATTATTTCTTGCCGGATTTCTCGCTGCGCGCCTTGGCAATCAGCTTGTCGGCAACCGCCAGCTTCTCGCTGAAGCCCATGTCACCAATCAGATACTTTCCATCAACCGCCAGTGCTGGTACGCCAGTAATCCTGTAGGCCTGCGCCATCTGGTCACCGCGCTTGACCTTGCTCATGACGCCAAATGAACCAAACGTTTCGGCAAATTTCTTGGGATCGACTCCTTTCTTGACCACCCACTCGGTCAGCGCCTTTTCCTCAAAGAGGTTCTGGCGTTCCGCATGAATGGCCTTGAAGACATCGGCCTCAAGGCGATGCAGGTCGCCGGTAATTTCCAGTGTGTAGTACAACTTGGCGATATTTGCCCAGGCCGCACGACCAAAGGTGACCGGCACTTTCTTGACTACCACGTCAGCCGGCAGCTTCGCTACCCAGGCAGTCAGCAAGGGATTGAAATCTGCGCAGTGCGGGCAACCATAGCTGAAGAACTCGAGCACTTCTATCTTGCCTGCGTCCTCAGTCGGCTGCGCTGGCGTAACCAGCGTAAACTCCTTGCCTGTTGTCTGGGCAAACGACGGCATTGCTACGGTCAACGCGGAAAAAACGGCAAAAACGCTACTGACAAAATGGCGACGTGTAAGCTTCATTCGTTACTCCTATTTGGAAAGCTGAGCTTCAACACCGGATTTGGCAAGCTCGGCGCGTACTTTGTTCAATTCATCGATCTTGGTATAGGGGCCGACACGAACACGGTAAAAGGTTTTTTCCTGAACCATGACTTGCTGGACAACAGCCTCTATTCCCATAAACGCCAGCTTGGCCTTTTGGTTGTCAGCATCTTGCGCCGTACTGAACGAGCCTGCCTGCAGGAAGAGCGGTATCTTCGATTCCTTGATCTCTTCCTTCTTGTCGTCTTTCTTGGCCTCGTCCTTCTTTACATCCTCTTTTTTGACATCGGACTTTGGCGCCTTGTCCGGCATCGCATCTGCCTTACCTGGCAGGATATCGTAAAACTGGAAACGCTTTTCGGGGATCGGATCCCCCGGCTTTCCTGGCAGAACGAGCGGTTGCGTTGGCTCACCATTCTTTCCATTCGCCTTGGCAGGCTGCTGGACCTTCTCGACGAAGGGCAAAGGGGACTTGTTCAGATACCAGACGACACCGGCCGCCATCCCGACGCCCAGGACCAGTCCAATAAACATGCCAATCAGCGTCCCGCCAGCAGCCTTCTTTTTTACCGGCTGGTTCCTGCGGGGTTTCATATCGCGACTCATGGTTTTCCTTACATGGATTCCGGGCAGCTGACGCCAAGGATGGTCAGACCGTTACGGATGGTCTGACGAACTGCGGCAGCCATTGCGACACGCGCATCGCGCAAGGCCGCATCGTCAACCAGCATGCGTTCGGCGTTGTACCAGCCATGGAATTCACCGGCCAGATCCTTGAGGTAGAACGCAATCAAATGCGGCGCCAGTTCGCGTGCCGAATTCTCGATAACCTCTCGGAATTCCGCCAGTTTGCTGGCAATGGCCAGTTCGCGTGGATGGCTGAGCAAAGACAGATCGGCCGACGCAAGCATGGCCTGATCACCCGCCCACTGATTGATGACCGAGCAGATCCGCGCGTGGGCGTACTGGATGTAATAAACCGGATTTTCATTCGTCTGGCTCTTGGCCAGATCAAGGTCAAAATCGAGGTGCTGATCAGATTTGCGCAGGGCGTAGAAGAAACGGCAGGCATCATTGCCGACCTCACCGCGCAATTCGCGCAGCGTGACAAACTCACCGGAACGCGTCGACATTGAAGCCTTCTGGCCATTGCGGTAAAGCACGGCGAACTGAACCAGTGCCACATGCAGCTTGCTGGCATCGAGATCAAGTGCGGTAATTGCCCCGTTAACCCGGGAAATGTACCCGTGGTGATCCGCGCCCCAGATGTTGATCACCTTATCGAAACCACGTTCAAACTTGTTCAGGTGATACGCGATATCGGATGCGAAATAGGTATAAAGACCATTCTCACGCTGGACAACGCGGTCCTTCTCATCACCGAACGTGGTCGACTTGAACCAGCGGGCACCATTCTGCACATACAGGTGGCCATTCTTTTCGAGCATCTCAACACAACGGGCAACCAGGCCCGTATCGAACAATGCCTGCTCGGAAAACCAGACGTCGAAATGGACACCGAATTGCTCAAGATCATCACGACAATCCGCCAGTTGCTCGGACAGTGCATGCTGGTGAACGTAGGTCCAATCCGCCCCCAGCAATGCCTTGGCGTTTGCGATCAAGGCATCCAGGTGCTGATCACGCTGGCGTTTGGCCTCGTCATCGGCACGCGTCGCATGGGGCAAACCAGGCGTACCGGCAAGCACATCTGCAGCCGCGCGGACAAATTTTGCACCATGCGCAACGCTCATCTGCTTGGCCATATCGCGAACATAGTCGCCTTGATAGGCATTGGGCAGGAAGGGCACGTCAACCCCATTCTGCTCAAGGTAGCGCAACCAGGTCGACAACCCCAGGATGTCCATCTGCCGCCCAGCATCATTGACGTAATACTCGCGGGTGACGTCCCATCCAGCAAAAGTCAGGAGATTCGACAACGAAGCCCCGTAAGCGGCACCACGTCCATGCCCAACATGCAACGGTCCGGTCGGGTTGGCTGAGACAAACTCAACCTGCACCTTTTGCCAGGCCCCCTGCGTCGAACGGCCGAAGTTTTCACCTTCGGCCAGCACGGCCTTGACGGCATCGGTCTTGGCGCCCGCATCAAGCGTGAAGTTAATGAAACCAGCCCCGGCCACATCGGCCTTGGTCACCAGCGCCGACACCGGCAATTCATTGACCAACTGCAGGGCAATTTCTCGCGGATTTTTCTTTAGCGCCTTGGCGAGTTGCATCGCCAGATTGGTCGCAAAATCACCATGCGTCGGATCACGCGGACGTTCGAGGTGGATCGGCGTATCAGTTGCAGTCGGTGCAACACTGGCCAGCGCCTGTTGCAAAAGTTCAGTCAGCTGGGTTTTAACGTCTTTGGCCATTGATTTGCAGCTTGAAAAGCAAAACGACAATTATACGATGCCGCTGCCTTTTTATTTGGCGACTATTGTCGACCATGCCGCCAGCTTCTCGGCATAACTGCGTGCCGCATGCGCAGGACTCGTAGAAGGCAGGCGTACCAACTGCAAGCCCATCCCCTGCACCCCGGGTAGCACGTGGCGCCGAAAACTGGCCTCAGCCGCCGCACCATTGAAAAATACCCGATCAATCTTGCGGTGAACCGCAAAAAAAGCCAAAAAATCATTGGCGCAGACCGAGCTGTTAACAATATCGGAATCAAGGCTGCCGAATCGCTCGCACGCCGCGATGACATCCCACAGGGCAATCCCGGTGGCGCGAAGCCTGTCCAGGCGCTGCGCATAAGGTAGCGAATGGCCCGCCCCCAGCAAATCCCCCATGATTCGCCAGAATGAATTTCGTTCATGGGCATAGTACTCCCCTGCCCGCAGCGACGTTTCGCCCGGAAGACTACCCAATATGAGAACCCGCGAAGCATCGTCGGCAACGGGTGGAAAACCGTGACTCAGGGGCATGATCAGGCGGCCATCAACCACCCATCACGCGGTTCTTGCCCGCACGCTTGGCGAGATACATGGCCTGATCTGCGCGTCGAATGGCATCGGCGCCCGACTCCTCAGCAGATAACTGGGCCACACCGGCACTGAACGTGATCAGGACTTTTTCATTATCGGCCATATAAATGGCCTTGGTCAGCTCCCGCTGCAGACGAGCCATTGCCTCTATTCCTTGCTCCAGCACCGTATCCGGCATCAGGACGACGAACTCTTCGCCACCATAACGAGCCAGCGTATCGCTCGGGCGCAAATTTCGGCGGGTGACGTCAGCCAGATGAACCAGCGCTCGATCTCCTGCCTCATGGCCAAGCCGATCATTCAGCTTTTTAAAATTATCGATATCCAGCAAGCTGATCGACAAGGCCGTGTCCTTGCGCCTCATGCTGGCAATTTCACGTGCCAGCGCCTCTTCCAGCCCCTTGCGATTCAGCGCGTCGGTCAAGGGGTCGTGACGCGCCAAGGCACTGGCATTATCAAGGTCCTGATGTAACTGGATCAGCTCAGCCTCAGTCATGACCACTTTATCCTGCAGACTCTTCAATTGTTCGCGGGAGTTCGCCGTTTCCTCCGCCATTGCATGCGTCGCTACGATGACTTCATCAAGCAAGGGCTTCAAATCCTCAATACTGGAGACCTGTTCGATCTGACGGGCGCTTGCCTCAATACGCCCCTCGAACTCCGTACTGGAACGGTTCATGACTCCCAGACGCTCGACAAACTCAGCCAGCATCTTGCGCATTTCCTTCTGCGCCTCGACCGAACGCGACTTTGCTCGCCCCTGCTTCTCCATGACCACACGCAGTCGACGCTCCATGTCATCCAGATGGCGCAGCGTCAATGGAGGAGCCACGCTGACCAGCAGCCCATCTATCTGCCCTTTGAGCCAGTTGTCGTCAAGGCTTAAGTCACGGATATTCTCGATAATCAGATGCAACAATTTAAGCAGGGACTGCTTGATCTCTAGCTGCTCCTCGGCCGCAAACTGCGCGTGATGCGCCAACCCGGCGAGCGAGCCCTGAACGGAGGCAATTTCAACGCCGGGCAGCTTCAGCATCGACAACAACTCTTCCGCAGCAGTGACAATTCGCGAATCATCATCCCCCAGTGCCGGCAAGACGCACTGAACAAAACGCGCCAATTTGCCTGCGAATTCGCTCGGCAAAACAGTGGCAGAAACACCATCACCCTGCGAGGCAGCATGCCCGCCCGCCATGGCAAAGGCGACCAAGGCGTCTTTAACGCCTTGCCAGCTACGGCGCCCAATGGCAGCGGAAAGCTTGTCCAGCTGAATTTCCTGCGATTCATTATTAGCGCGCAGTTCGCTGGACAACTCTCTCAATGGCGCATCGGGGAAGGCCGGCAAATTGGGGATATCGGCGATTTCGTTATAACAGGCCTGATAGTTGGCCGGCGTCGGCGGCAACTGTCGAAGTACGAGGCGCTTAAGCGCCTCTCGTGCAATTTCTGAAGGGTGTTTAGGTTCGTTCATGGACACGATATGGACTTTTAACAGCGAAACATCACGCCTATTGACACGGATAGCGAGTTTATCCCATAGCGCGAGTCCTCCTGCAAGATTGTTGGCCGCCAATTCTCCACAAGCCGGAATTTCAACAAGCTCAAATCACGCGGCCGCAATCGCCGTCAGCGTGTTAACATACTTGTTTAGCGATTTTGCCCGGCCCAGCCGGCGTTTACCGTCAACATGCGCCTCCTTCGTTTGCTCAAGATCGCCTCGGTCGCCAGCCGTTTCGGCCTGGACGAGATGGTGCTCGAACACGAGCCGAGCGGCCGCCTGGCGCGAATCGCCAACACACTGCAATTCTGGCGCGACCTTTCCACGCCGCGAGCCGTCCGTCTCCGCCTGGCCCTCGAATCACTCGGCCCCATTTTTGTCAAATTCGGACAGGTGCTATCAACCCGGCGCGATCTGATGCCGATGGACATTGCGGACGAACTGGCCAAGCTGCAGGACCGCGTTCCCCCATTCGAATCGGCACTGGCACTAGCTGAAATCGAAAAAGCTTATGGTCGCCCGGCCAGCCAGGTTTTCGCCGAATTCGATCCGACCCCGATCGCGTCGGCCTCGATTGCGCAGGTCCATTTCGCGAAACTCCATGCCGACGACGGTGGCCACGAAGTCGCCGTCAAGATACTGCGCCCCAACATGCTGTCGGTCATCGATCACGACCTGGCACTCATGGACAATCTGGCGATGTTGCTTGAAAAGCTTTGGGCAGACGGCAAACGCCTGAAACCTCGCGAAGTAGTCGCCGAATTTGCCAAGTACCTTCGTGACGAACTCGACCTGATGCGCGAAGCAGCCAATGCCTCGCAGCTACGCCGCAACTTCACCGACTCAAGCTTACTGATCGTGCCCGAGATCTACTGGGATTTCTGCACGTCCACCGTAATGGTCATGGAGCGCATGAAAGGCACGCCGATCTCGCAGACGGACAAACTGCGCGATGACGGCATTGACCTGTCAAAACTATCCGCCGCCGGCGTCGAGATTTTTTTCACGCAAGTTTTCCGGGATGGTTTTTTCCATGCCGACATGCATCCCGGTAACATCTTTGTTGCGCCGGACGGCCGCTACATCGCGCTCGACTTTGGCATCGTTGGCACACTGACCGATTCCGACAAGAATTACCTCGCCCAGAACTTCCTCGCCTTCTTCCGCCGCGATTACAAGCGGGTTGCGGAAGCCCATATCGAATCTGGCTGGGCACCAAAAGACACCCGGGTCGACGAGTTCGAAGCAGCCATCCGTGCTGTTTGTGAACCGATTTTCGACCGACCGCTGAAAGATATTTCCTTTGGCAAGGTGCTGCTCCGTCTGTTTCAAACTTCGCGTCGCTTCAACGTCGAAATCCAGCCACAACTGGTCATGCTGCAGAAGACGCTGCTCAACATCGAAGGTCTTGGTCGCCAGCTCGACCCGGAACTCGACCTGTGGACGACCGCAAAACCTTTCCTTGAGCGCTGGATGAGCGAGCAGATCGGCTGGCGCGGACTGATCCGCACTTTCAAGCAGGAAGCGCCTTATCTGGCCCGCACTCTTCCCCAACTCCCGCGCCTGGTTCACCACGCGCTGGCTCAGCCGGCCAAACTTGACCTGCATCCGCAACTCGAGCGCCTGATCGCCGCCCAGCAGCAGCAGAATCGCTGGCTGGCCATTATTGCCTTACTGCTCGCCCTGCTGGTCGGCGCGCTTTTCATTTGACCGCCGATGGCCGTAGTTAACCTCACCACCTTCACCGAAGAAAACGTAGCAGACTGGTTTGCCACCCGGGACATCACCAAGGCACGGCCCTACGTCGACCTGGTTTACGATCTTGAAATCAGTGGCAGCCAGATCAGTGCGCGCATTCCAGGCACCGCGGCGGAGCCGTACACGGCTCAGGCCTATCTGAGCCAGGCGCAAAGTGGCGAAATGGCCGTGGTCAGTCGATGCACCTGCACGACCGGCAAGCATTGCAAGCACGTCGCTGCCATGTTGCTCAAGGCCATTGAAGAACGAAACCCGAAGGAACAAGTCAGCGGTAGCGCCCTGTCCTGGCTTGATGACTTGCGGCGTGTCTCCGTGGCAGTGGCCAAAAAGAAGGCCAGACCCGCCAGCGCCCGTCAGCAACTCTTTTACATTCTGAAGTGGACCGCCGATCGCCGTCAGTTCGCCATCGAAATCCGCAAAGGGAAATATCCGGAAAGCGCCGAAGAATGGTGGAAAGTCGACCGCGCACTGGTGACCCCGCCCCAGTTCGTGACGGAGGAAGACCTGAGCATCCTGCGCTTGATCTGGACTGACAGGGGTCATGAAACCGGGCTGCGCGCGTTCGGACTTGGCCCCAAGAACGGGGCGGAAATTCTGCAGCGCATGGCCGCCAGCCACCGGCTCTACCCCGAAGACGATCTTGGTCTGCCGCTCAATGCGGGCCCTACCCGCCCGGCCAGCATCGGCTGGCAGGTCGACGGAATGGGTTTTCAGCGTCCGCAGCTAAAGCCGGAGCCATCTGCCGAAATGATTGTGGCAGTTGATCCGCCCTGGTATATCGATTTGGCTGAAGGGGAAGCCGGCCCGCTGGAAGTCACCGGCAACCCGGACGTCATCAACCGCCTGTTTTCACTGCCGCCGCTATCGTCAACCGAGGCCGCGCTGGTAGCCGAAGCGCTCTCCGAACTCGCCCCTGACCTGCCCCTGCCCGGTAGTGACGCCGGCGCCCGCCTGCGCCTGGTTGACGTCTCCCTGCAGCCCATTTTGCAGCTCGAGACCCTGCATACCCATGGTCATCGCGCTTGGCGCAGCTATCCGCAAAATTTTGGTGGCGGACCATTTGACGTCGCGAAAGTCATTTTCCGCTATGGTGACGCCGAGGTCCGTCCGGAAGAAAGAAGCGAGTTCATTACCTTGCCCGAAGGCGAAACCATCCGCCTGCGGCGCCGACCAGATGATGAAACGAAGTCGCTGCAGGCACTGGATAAATGTGGCTTGCAAAAAATCCCGGGGCATACCCTGCATACGTTCGGCAGCCCCCCGGAAGGCATCTACGGACTGGCAGACGAATCCAGCTGGGTGCCGTTCATGCAGGAGGGGACACAGCGCCTGAAGGAAGCCGGCTGGCAGATCGAATTCCCCGAAGACTTCCGCCACCATGTCATCGAAGTCGATGGCTGGGAAGCGGAACTGCACGAGGCCGACAATGGCTGGTTCAATCTTGACATGGGTGTCATGGTCGAAGGCGAGCGCCTGCCACTCGCCCCGCTACTCGCCAACCTCTTCCGCAGCGACCCGCGATGGCTGGAAGCCGTTGAGCTGGAGCGCATTCCCGACGATGAAGGCATTGATCTGTACACGGCGCGCGGCAAGCGCCTGCGTGTCCCGGCAGGCCGGGTAAAGCCGCTGGCGGCCACACTGATTGATCTGTTCGATGGCTTTACCGGCGGCAACACGTTGCGCCTGTCGCGCTTTGACGCGCCCCGCCTCGCCGAGCTATCCGACGTCAGCCGCTGGCAATTCCGTGGCCAAAGCGATGTCATGGCCCTGGCGGAACGCCTGCTGTCGGCCCAAGGTATCGGCGATGTAGCGCCGCCTGCGGGCTTCAAACTGGACTTGCGCCCCTATCAGCGGGAAGGTTTGGCGTGGCTGCAGTTCCTGCGCGAGCACAACCTTTCCGGCATCCTTGCCGATGACATGGGTCTTGGCAAGACGGCCCAAACACTGGCCCATCTGCTGCTGGAAAAGGAGGCCGGACGCCTCGACAAGCCGGCGCTGATCATCCTGCCGACGTCGCTGATCTTCAACTGGAAGAACGAAGCCGCCCGCTTCGCCCCTGACCTCAAGGTTCTGTCCTTGCACGGCCCGGAGCGCAAGGTGCTGTTTCCGGAAATCATGCGTAACGATGTCATTTTGACGACCTATCCGCTACTCTGGCGCGATGCCGAGGAGTTGATGCAACACAGCTATCACCTGCTCATTCTCGACGAAGCGCAGACGGTCAAGAACGCCCAGAGCCAGAGTGCCGAAGCAGTGCGCAAGATTGATGCGCGGCATCGCCTGTGCCTGACCGGGACGCCACTGGAAAATCACCTGGGCGAGTTGTGGAGCCAGTTCGACTTCCTGCTGCCCGGCTTTCTCGGCACCAGCAAGCAGTTCACCCGCCATTGGCGGACGCCAATTGAAAAACAGGGAGACCTGCGCCGCCGTACTTTGCTGGCCCGCCGTATTCGCCCGTTCATCCTGCGCCGCAAGAAGGAGGACGTGGCGCGCGAACTGCCGCCGAAAACGATCATCATCCGCAGCGTTGAACTCGAAGGCGCACAGCGCGATCTCTACGAAACCGTCCGTGCCGCAATGGATGCCAAGGTGCGCGACGAAATCGCCAGCCGGGGCTTCGCGCGCAGCCAGATTGTCATACTTGACGCCCTGCTCAAGCTGCGTCAGGTCTGCTGTGATCCGCGCCTGGTCAAGGCCACTGCTGCCCGCAAGGTGACCGAGCGCGCCAAACTGGATCTGCTGATGGCGATGCTACCTGAACTGGTCGATGAAGGCCGGCGCGTCCTCGTCTTCTCGCAATTCACCAGCATGCTGGCACTGATCGAACATGAACTGGACAAGGCTGACATTCGTTACGTCACACTGACCGGTGACACCGTTGACCGCGAAGTGCCGATCCGCCGCTTCCAGGATTGCGAAGTACCCATTTTCCTGATCAGTTTGAAGGCGGGTGGCGTCGGTCTCAACCTGACCGCCGCCGACACCGTCATCCACTACGATCCTTGGTGGAACCCGGCGGTCGAAAATCAGGCGACTGACCGCGCCCACCGACTCGGCCAGGACAAGCCCGTGTTTGTCTACAAGCTGATCGTCAGCGGCAGTATCGAAGAAAAAATCCTCGCGTTACAGGAGCGCAAGGCCGAATTGGCAGCGGGCATTCTGTCCGAAGACCGGCAGGTCGATGTCAAGTTCGGCACCGACGATCTCGCCGCACTGTTCGAGCCGCTGCCCGAGTAAAGAATTTCGTTTTCGGGCTTTTTTTCCGGTTGACCGCAGCCATCAGCCGCTTATCGGACAGCGGCATCTGACAAGCATGACTCAGTGGCGAGTTCCGAGTGCCAGCCAACGATACAGCGCTGCGTAGAGCAGCGACGGATCGACCGGCTTGGTCACAAAATCGTTCATGCCGGCTGCCAGGCAGCGGTCGCGGTCTTCGGCAAAGGCATTGGCCGTCATCGCAAGAATCGGCAAGCTTGCCCGGGTACCCAGCGCACGAATGCGCCGCGTTGCCTCCAGACCATCCATGCGTGGCATCTGCATATCCATCAGTACCACGGCATAGTCGTTACTGGTGACCTTGTCGAGCGCTTCGACGCCATCCACCGCCATGTCGAGATGCAGCCCGACATCCTCAAGCAGCATCTGGGCGACCTCGCGGTTGATCGGATCGTCCTCAACCAGCAGAACCCGACATTCACCGAACTGACGGCGCAGAATTTCCTCCACATCGTCACGCTCAGTGGGCGCTTCGCTAGGCATGCGTGCTTCTGATTGCCGCTTGAGGCGTGCCGTAATCCAGAAAGTGCTGCCAACACCTGGCATGCTCTCCGCCCCTGCTGTACCGCCCATCAAACTGGCCAAATGTCGGGTGATAGCGAGTCCGAGACCGGTACCACCAAACTTTCGGGTGGTCGACTCATCCGCCTGCTGGAACGGGGTGAACAAGCGATCGAGCGCCTCCGTTTCAATACCGATCCCGGTATCCTGCACCGCCAGCCGGACCAGAACATTGGTCGCGTTTTCCTCAAGCACCGACCCGCACAGACGGATGGAGCCAACCGAGGTAAATTTCACCGCATTGTTGGCGTAGTTGAGCAACGCCTGACGCAGTCGTGTGGCATCACCCAGCACGCATTCCGGCAGGCCAGCGCTTTCAATGTACACGTTCAGATTTTTCTCACGCGTCCGGCCACTCAACATTTCCGCGACTTCATTCATCAGCCCGGCGAGTGACACGGGCGCCTCTTCAAGCGCCAGCTTGCCTGCTTCAATTTTGGACAAGTCGAGGATGTCATCAATAATGGCCAGAAGATGCTGGCTTGATGCTTCTATCCGGTTCAATGGCTCGCTCCGGGCCGCATCGCCACCGGCACGGCGCATCAGATAAACAGAACCGAGAATGGCATTCATCGGAGTCCGGATTTCATGGCTCATATTGGCCAGGAAGCTACTCTTTGCACGCGTCGCCGACTCAGCCTGCTCTTTTGCCTCTCGCAACTCCCCTTCGGCACGCTTCTGTTCGCTGATATCGCTGGCAAAAGTGATGTAGCGTGCGGGCTCACTGGTCGTTTCGGGGCGGTAGTAAGCACTGATCCGAACTGGGATCAGATGCCCGTCACGATGCTGTTGCTCGGTATCAAAACTCGCACGACCCGACTGCCGAATGCCGGCAGTCGCTTCATCAAAGCCGCTCTTTGCAAAGCCGGGGTCTATGTCGGCCACCGACATTGTCAGCATCTCTTCGACCGCATAGCCCAGCATTTCGGCCGCAACATGGTTGACGTAAATAAAGTGTCCGTCAGCATCGACCCAGTGAATGCCAAGGCCAACCCGATCCATCGCAAAATGGGTTTGTTCGAGCCGGGCATTGGCTTGTTCCAGTGCTTGCGTCCGCTCTGCAACCAGCACTTCCAGATGACGTCGGTGTTGCTCGAGCTCAGCCTCGCTGGCACGCAGCGCCTCTTCGACCCGTCGACGTTCGGTAATCTCCCGTGAAATCCCAAGAATGCCGATCAAATGACCATCCCGGTCGCACATGGGTGTCTTGATCGTTTCAAAGAGACCTCGATATCCATTGTCACCAAACGTCAGCCATTCCTCGTTGAGCGTTGGCCCACCGGCTGCCGCCGCCGCACGATCATTGGCACGGAAGAAATTCGCCAGGTCCCGGTCGACAAAATCGTAGTCCGTACGCCCAACAATGTCGTGTTCAGTCGCATTGTAAAGACGGGAAAACGTCGGATTGCAGGATAGATAGACCCCCTCCGGATCCTTGACCCAGACCAGATCGGGAATGGCTTCGTACAGGCTGTCCAGGAAAGCCCGCTCACGCTCGCTCTGGGCCAGCGCCACGCCCAGCTCCGCCCTGGCATCATCTCGGTCGTTCGCCAACGCCTGATTCAGACGCTCATTATTGCGGCAGAGGATGATCGCCTTGGCCACATTGGCTAGCACAGGCTGAAATATCTGGGTTAATGGCAGATGGGACTCGGGTGGCGCAGGGGAAAGCAACAGAATGGTGAATTGACGATCCAGCGGCAGCCTCAGGCAATGGGTATAGGCCCTGTCAAAGGACAATGGACGAAGCAACCCGACATCGTCCAGGAGTTCAACCCTGGGTTCCAGCAAGCCTTCCGGCAGGTTAAGCCTGCTCCCACGGCGTTCAGCCAGTCGATAGTCGCCAATGACTGAATCCAGTAACGCCGAAATGCCGAATTCAGAGCTCTGTGGCATGGTCAGCACGACACCGGCAGGAAATGACGTATGGAACAGCAGGCGCTGGAGAAATTTCCTCAACAGCCCATCAAGACTGGTCTCGCCCCCGATAGTCAGGGACAAATCGTAGAGAACACTTAGAATCTGCTCGCGATTCATGGCACCTGCCAAGGCGAACAAACCAGTGTCGCATTGTGGAACATGGGATAGCCCCAGCGCACGGTGCTGCCGATTTCGCCTAGCGACAAGGCCCCCGCCATCTCGCCAATGCCGGTAACGGCATGCAGCTCGGCCAGTTCTTCTTCGGCCGCCTCGCCCAGGTGCATTTTGCGACCCGCACAATAAAAGGTCAGCAAAGCCTTCCCCTCCAACGACCCATGCGTCGCCTTCAACTTCTCTGCCAAATGGACGATACAGTTGTTGGCACCTGCTTCTGGCGCCTGCAACAACACCAGCATGGCATTCTCGGGTATTTCTCCAACACAATACAGAGCACCGTCGTCAGCCAAAGCAACTGGAATGCGGACAACCGCATCGCCCCCAGCGCGCAGAATTCCGAATGGGAAGTGGACCGCATATTCGTAAAAATTGTCCCGCGTCAAGTCGATGTCATATTGCGCCTTGATGATTTCCTGGTAGACCTCGAAAGCCGGCCGCCAGTCAATCATCGCAATTCGATTGCCCTCAGTAGACGTCGCGCTCATCGCCCGCTCCGGCGGCTCGAAACCGTGCGCCAGTGCCGGCGCCATGCTGCCCGGCAGCAGCATGCCGAGAACACCGTCGCCAATCACTGCGGCCTCATCAAAAAGGCACGGCATGGGCTGAAACGTCTCACTCCCGGCATTGACCCCTGCATATTCAACGCGATCGGCAAGCTCCAGATAGACGTCATCGAGAATGCTCGCAATATTGGGAACCATGCTGTCGAACAACATGAACAAGGTTGGCTTCTGGCGGTCCTGAGCTGATCGTTTGAGGCATTCCTGCGCGGCTTCCACCACGATCTGGCTAGCCGGTTTCCCGCGCTGATTGACGGCCGGCAACAAAAAATACGGCGGCATTTGCGCGAAATATAGTAACCAGGCACCCTGTCTAACAAATTGCTGTTGTTCAATCAGCGCTGGAAATACGCCGCCAGCCAATGCCAGGCCATGCTGGCGGCAAGCGTTCTGCAATAGCGGCAGTCGATCTCTTTCGGCCTCGGGCAGCAAAGCGACAATCCCCGCGCCTGCCTGTGGTGCATCGTATGCGCTCAAGGTTTGCGCGATGGATTCGGCATTCAGTTCGATGTGGTGCATTGGCGTCACCCGATCAATTCATGGCATTTTTTTTGAATTTAGGACTTATACCACATATAACAGTCAAGCAGAATCCATTCAAGCCACCAAGGACGCCGACGCCAACCGATCAAGCAATCCATTCAGTGCAAAGCGGACTGCCTGTTCGCGAATCTCCGCCCGATCCCCATGGAAATAGCCAAGAAAGGCCTCGCATCCACCCTGTTTACTGGCCCATGCGAAGCAAACCGTACCAACCGGCTTTTCAGGCGAACCGCCACCCGGGCCGGCAATACCGGTAATCGCCACCGTCCAGTCCGCTCGACTATGCGCCAGCGCTCCTTGCGCCATGGCTCGCGCCACAGCTTCGGAAACAGCGCCATGACGATTCAGCGTATTTTCCGGGACACCCAGCATGTCGATCTTGGCAGCATTGGAATACGTCACGAATCCTCGATCGAACCAGGCAGAGCTACCGGCAATTGCCGTCACCGACTGTGCAAGCCAGCCGCCGGTGCACGACTCAGCTGCAGCCAGACATTCGCCGCGTTCAAGCAGACGCTGGCCGAGACGTTCGGCAAGTTTTTCAAGTTCGGACATAATGGACAATCCTAGCATGTCACATACGGACAACTACCCTCAATCATGACCCTTCATCCTGTGCCGACCGTGCCGATAATAACCGGCGTCATTCTCGCCGGTGGCTTGGGTACGCGTATGGACGGGGTCGATAAAGGGCTGCAATTATTTGCGGGCCAACCACTGGTCAGCCAAATCGCCAAAAGGTTTGCACCTCAAGTGGATCAACTGCTGATCAACGCCAACCGCAACGGGGCTGAGTACGCACGTCTGGGTTACCCATTGATCAGTGATCGGATCAGCGACTTCGCAGGCCCGCTTGCCGGCCTCCAGGCCGCACTGAGCACCACCGAAAACGAATGGGTCGCCACCGTCCCCTGTGACTCACCAAGACTCCCCCTTGACCTGGTGAGTCGCCTTTACTCAGCACTAATCGTCGGCAATGCCAAACTGGCCTTTGCCACAGCAGGTGGACGACTACACCCGGTCTTTTGCCTGTGCCACATCTCGCTGCTTCCGGAACTGACAGCCTATCTGAATGGCGGAGGACGCAAAGTAACGCAGTGGTGCAACGCCATGAAAGCGATAGCGGTCGACTTTTCGGACCAGACTGATGCATTCAGCAATCTCAACACCATCGAAGAGTTGCTAAAAACCAACGCTTTTCAAATAACTTGACATCACCGGAAAGCCCGTGTTGCAGCGCAGCAATGGTGCGCTATACTCGTCAGGCAGGAAATATAAATAGCCATAAAACGAGAACAGCCATGACAGTCAAAATTCATTATCGCATCACGCAGGATCGTGCCGGAATCCCTCAGGATTTCGCCGGTGCCCGCCATTTCGTCGTACGCGAAGACGAAACCATTGAAGACACCGCCAAGCATCAATTGGCGGCTGATTACCAGGTACCGACAAGCGCTGTCATCATCAGCCGAATTGAAAGCTGATCGCCTCGTCGGGCGGCCAATTTCAAGCATGCTATTCAGGGAAATCCCTGCGGTTTTTCCCTGTCCTTTCATGCGCACAAGAACCATGACGCAGCGCACCATCGCTGCTGATTTTCAGACAGCCACATTCTGTTACAGAAGGCTACGAAAGTACGACAGACATACGAGGAGCGGGAACCCATACTGCATCTGTGCATTGAACCCCTCCTCTCGAAACTCCCCCTTTCGAGAATTTCCACCCCGCCACTGGCGGGGTTTTTTTTGCTCAGCAGTTGCGCCAGATAGTTATAATCACGGTTTCTATACATTGCACTGGGGTCTTCGGTATGGCTGAGCAACACTCTTCCAAGGGCATCATGTGGGCGACCATCGGCATCGCTGTCGTCCTGATTGCCATCATTTATCCGCTTACCAACAAATCGTTCAACACCGTCGCCAATTCCGGCACGGGTAGTGATGAAGCGGATATTCGCATCCAACCGGTCGCCAAATTCGAACTGGCCAAGGCTGAAGCACCTACCGCCAGCGGGCCCCGGAGTGGCGAAACCATCTTCAACACGGTTTGCGGCGCTTGTCACAATACGGGTGCGGCCGGCGCTCCAAAGGTCACCGACAAGGGCGCCTGGGCACCGCGTCTGGCTCAAGGCAAGGATGCGCTGATCAAGAGCGTTACCAATGGCAAGAATGCAATGCCACCAAAGGGCGGCGCGACGCTGTCTGATGTCGAAGTCAAAAATGCCGTTGAATACATCATGAGCAAGGCCAAATAAGGCGCCTGCAGTTACCGAAGGGAGGCTACGGCCTCCTTTTTTTGTTGACGTAAAAAAGGCGCCTCGTGGGCGCCCCAGCCAGCGCAGCTTTTGGAGGGCTGCGACTGGCCTGTGGTGATGCCTTACTTTGCGGCCGACTCAACTGCCTTCGTCGCATCCGGCGCGGCAACCGGTGCAGACTTTTTCACCATCTTCTTTTCCTTGTGCGCCTTTTTGACCGGCTTGGTAGCAGGCTTGGCTTCTGCCTTCTTCATTTCAGGGGCAGCGACGGCCGGCTTGGCTTCCGGCGCCTTGACGGTTTCAGCAGCCTTCGGGGCTTCAGCCTTGACAGTGGCTGCGACCGGCGTAGCGGCTTTCATTTCGGCAGCGGCTGGCTTGACGTCCGCAGCGTGGGCAATGCCGAAAGCGGCGGCAAAGGCGATGGCGATCAGTTGCTTGGTCATTTTATTCTCCAGAGATAGATTATTCGGTGGTTGGTCCGGCACTGCGAAATCGCGCTGCCTTGTGCCGAATAACGCGGCGGGTATCTGCCCGGATGTCATCAGAAGCGTAACCCGATGTAACGCGGTGTGACCGGTCCGTTAGCGCTTGTTTCCGGCCAGCATGGCCTTCATGGCGTCAAGCCGGGCACTGCCGGTAGCCTTGTCGGGCGGGATATCCTGTTTCCCCCCCGAAAAGCGGACATCCTCCTTGCCCATCTCGTCAATGAAGCGCGATGGTTCGCAGGGCACGAACTCACGTGCCTGTTTGCGGCGCTCGCAGTACGAAATATTGAGCGTGTGCTGAGCACGGGTGATCCCGACATACATCAGTCGGCGCTCTTCCTCGAGCTTGGTCTGATCGACCGATTCGCGGTGCGGCAGGATGCCCTCTTCGACACCGACCAGAAATACGTGCTTGTATTCGAGGCCCTTGGCGGCATGTAGTGTTGAAAGCTGAACCGCGTCGTAATCTTCGTCGTTCTGCTTGTCCAGCATGTTGATCAGGGCGATGCTCTGGGTCAGATCAACCAGTGTCTTTCCATCGAGCTCACCCTTCTTGTTCAGCCAGCTGGCGAATTCGCAGACGTTCGTCCACCGTGTCTGCGCGGTACGTTCCTCTTCGTGGTCGTAAAGGTAGGTTTCGTAATCGATGGCCTTGAGCAGATCGGGCAGAACCTGATGCGCCGGTTCCTTGCTGGCCCGAGACTGGGTTCGATTGATGAAGTTACAGAATTCGAGCAAAGGCTCAAGCTGGCGCGCTTGGATCCGGTGCGCGAACCCCTCTTCGAAGGCAGCCTGGAAGAGCGAGACGTGGCGCTCGCCGGCATAGATACCGAGGACCTGCAGTGTCGCAGCGCCAATGCCGCGCTTGGGCGTGGTGGCGGCACGAATGAAGGCAGGATCATCATCCTCATTGGCCAGGAGGCGCAGATAGGCGGTGATATCCTTGATTTCCGCCTTGTCGAAGAATGATTTCCCACCGGACAGCAGGTAGGGTATCCGGTGGTCACGCAGATATTCCTCGAAAATCCGCGCCTGATGGTTTGAGCGGTAGAGGATGGCGTAGTCCTTGAACTTGCCCCGGTTTTGGAAGCGGTGCGCCTGAAGTTTCATGATGACGCCTTCCGCCTCGGCATCGTTGTCGCGGCAGGCATTGACGTAAATAGGCTCGCCGTGGCCCAGTTCCGACCAGAGCTTCTTGTCGAACAGCTTTTCGTTGTTGGCGATCACATTGTTGGCCGCCTTGAGAATTCTGACGGTCGACCGGTAATTTTGCTCAAGTTTGATCACTTTGAGCGACGGAAACTCGGTCGGCAGCTTTTTCAGATTCTCGATATCCGCCCCGCGCCAGCCATAGATGGCCTGATCATCATCGCCCACGGCCGTGAATTGAGCGCGAACGCCCGTCAATAGCTTGAGCAGCTGGTACTGGCAGGCGTTGGTATCCTGATATTCGTCGACCAGCAGGTAACGTAAACGGTTCTGCCATTTGTCGGCAATGTCCGGATGCTCGGAGAACAACTTCACCGGCAGGCCGATCAGATCGTCGAAATCGACCGCCTGATAGGCTTTCAGCGTCGCTTCATAGGACAAGTAGGCATGGGCCGCCAGCTTCTGATGTTCGTCCGTTGCCAGATGGCGCGCCGCCTCGGGCGAGACCAAGGCATTCTTCCAGTTTGAAATGGTTGACTGGACAATACGCAGCGTCGCCTTGTCGACCGTGCCGGCTGATTCACTGACGATGCCGGCACAATCAGCCGAATCAAAGATCGAAAAACGTGGCTTGTAGCCGAGCGCCTTGGCCTCTTCACGCAAGATACGGACGCCCAGCGAGTGAAAGGTCGAAATCTGCAGGTCGTCGGCCTGTGGCTTGGACAGCAGCTTGCCGATACGCTCCTGCATTTCCTTCGCAGCCTTGTTGGTGAAGGTGATGGCAGCGATGTTGCGCGGCTGGAACCCACAGCTTTGCACCAGATAAGCGATCTTCTGCGTAATCACCCTGGTTTTTCCCGACCCGGCACCCGCCAGCACCAGCAAGGGGCCATCGAGATAGTGAATTGCTTCGCGCTGCGGGGCATTGAGGCCGGACATGGTTCTTCTAAAAAGCGACGCCCCGACAAGGCGGGGCGCATTGGGAGGGTTGGATGATTTTAACCTAGCACGCCAATTCTTGAAATTTAGGCCATTTTTCCCGGTTGACCGTGGGAATTGACTCAGGCACTTTCGTCAATAGCTTTGACCGCCATCCGCAGAGGAACGGGCTTGATCAGGTGGTCTGCAGCCGCCCCCAACGCAGCCACTTGCAATGCCAGGTCATGGGCTCCCTGCAGAACCCGTTCACCACCGTTGAAGTCACTGATGGCGCCTGGCTCAATCGACAGGATTTCCTGCTGCACGCTGCGCTGACGGTCACCCTCGACGCCCTCCAGCGCCTCGACTCGCCGAATACGCTCACCAGCAACCTCATGCGCCCGCACCATCGATTCCTGCGAGAGACGCGGGGTCGTGCTGGAAAGGCGGTCAAGTTTCATTTGAGGGCTCCTGTACCCTCAATTACGACCAATTGACCGCCTAGCTTGAGGTCACAGTGCGCCGAAAACGTTTTTCAACAGTGCGCTGCCTGCCTCCATGGGATTGGCGCGCAGCTTCTTTTCCTCTTCGGCAATCATCAGGAACAGGCCATCCATGGCCTTCTGGGTCACGTAGCTATCGACATCGGCATTCTTCTTGTCGACCAGTCCGGCGCTGGCAGCCTTGCCGGCAAACTTGTTGTACTGGTCGGCCAGGTTCAGCTTGTTGGTTTCCTTCTTGACGATGGGCATGAATTTGGCGGTGAGCTGATCGGTTGAGGTGCGCTTGAAATACTGCGTCACGCTGTCTTCGCCGCCCGTGAGGATTTCCTTGGCGTCCTTGATGCTCATTTTCTTGATCGACTCGGTCAGAATCGGCTTGGCTTCGGCCACGGCATTTTCGGCGGCGTGGTTCATGGTTTCAACCACCTGATCGGCCTGCTTGCCCATGCCAAACATGCGCAGCGCTGACTCGGCCTTGTCCAGCGGGCTGGGCAGTTTGATCTTCACCTTGTCGTTCCCGAGAAACCCGCCATTCTTGCCGAGCGAGGAAACAGCGTAATCGGCGCCCTTCGCCAGCGCCTCCTTGACACCCGCGCTGGCATCGCCGCTGGAAATGGCATCGAGCGCGCCGGCCTGAGCCAGCGCCGCGGTCAACGAAAAAAACAAGGCAAATGCTGGCTTCAACAGACGACGCATGGATGTCTCCTTTGAATTCAAACGATATCGAGGTGGCCGATGCCCGTGGTCAGATCACGGTCCTTGGATTCCTTGCCGTGCAGCTTGATCTGCAGACGCAGGTCGTTGAGCGAATCGGCATTGCGCAGCGCATCTTCGTAGGTAATCTTGCCAGCTTCGTAGAGGTCGAAAAGCGCCTGGTCGAAGGTCTGCATGCCAAGCTCGCGGGATTTCTTCATGACCTCCTTGATCTCATGCACTTCGCCCTTGAAGATCAGATCGGAAATCAGTGGCGAGTTGAGCATCACCTCGATCGCCGCCATGCGCCCCTTGCCGTCCTTCTTGGCGATCAGACGCTGGGAAACCATGGCACGCAAGTTGAGCGAAAGGTCCATCAGCAGTTGCTGCCGACGCTCTTCAGGGAAGAAGTTGATGATGCGGTCAATCGCCTGGTTGGCGCTGTTGGCGTGCAGCGTGGCCAGACACAAGTGGCCGGTTTCGGCGAAGGCAATGGCATAGTCCATCGTGTTGCGGTCGCGAATTTCACCCATCAGGATGACGTCCGGCGCCTGGCGCAGCGTGTTCTTCAGCGCCGGCGCCCAGTCGTCGGTATCGACGCCAACTTCGCGCTGCGTAACGATGCAGTTCTTGTGTTCGTGCACGTACTCGATCGGATCCTCAATGGTGATGATGTGACCGTACGAATTCTCATTGCGGTAATCGACCAGGGCTGCCAGCGAGGTCGTCTTGCCGGTACCGGTACCCCCGACGAAAATGATCAACCCGCGCTTGGTCATCGCCAGGTCCTTCAGGACCGGTGGCAACAGCAGTTCGTCCAGCGTCGGAATGCTCATGTTGATCGTCCGGCAGACGACCCCAACCCGCCCTTGCTGGACCAGCGCATTGACCCGGAACCGACCGATACCGGCCGGCGAAATGGCGAAATTGCATTCCTTGGTCGCTTCGAACTCGGACGCCTGGCGGTCATTCATGATCGAGCGCGCCAGTTCGGCCGTGTGCTGCGGGGACAGCACCTGGTTGGACACCGGCGTGATCTTGCCGTCAAGTTTGATCGCCGGCGGAAACCCGGCCGTGATGAACAGATCGGAGCCTTTCTTTTGCGACATCAGGCGCAAAAGATCGTGCATGAATTTCATTGCCTGATCGCGTTCCATACTTTCCCCTTGTTTGTTCTGTTGGATACCGCCCGATCAAGCCGGGAAGGTATCCTTGTTAGCCGCCCGGAAGCGCGCTTCAGCGTTGGACACCACATTGCGGCGAACCAGATCAACCAGATTCTGATCAAGCGTCTGCATGCCGAAATTCTGACCGGTCTGGATGGCCGAATACATCTGGGCGATCTTGTTTTCCCGGATCAGATTACGAATGGCCGGCGTACCGATCATGATTTCGTGGGCAGCCACACGGCCACTGCCATCCTTGGTCTTCATCAGCGTCTGCGAAATAACGGCCCGCAGCGACTCGGAAAGCATGGCGCGAACCATTTCCTTTTCCGCCGCCGGGAAAACGTCAACGATACGGTCCACGGTCTTCGCGGCCGACGAGGTATGCAGCGTCCCGAACACCAGGTGACCGGTTTCAGCCGCCGTCAGTGCCAGGCGTATGGTTTCGAGGTCGCGCATTTCGCCGACCAGAATCACGTCCGGGTCTTCGCGCAGCGCTGACCGCAGGGCGTTGGCAAACGACAGGGTATGAGGGCCAACTTCGCGCTGGTTGATCAGGCACTTCTTGGATTCGTGAACGAATTCGATCGGGTCTTCGACGGTCAGAATATGACCGTAGTCGTTTTCATTGACATGGTTCACCATCGCTGCCAGCGTCGTTGATTTGCCGGAGCCGGTCGGCCCGGTGCACAGCACGATGCCACGCGGGTACTCGGAAATTTCCTTGAAAATCTTCGGGCAGTTGAGTTCTTCGAGCGTCAGCACCTTGGACGGAATGGTCCGGAAAACTGCACCGGCCCCGCGGTGCTGATTGAAGGCATTGACCCGGAAACGCGCGAGATTGGGAATTTCGAAGGAAAAGTCACATTCCAGCGTTTCTTCATAAATCTTGCGCTGGCCGTCGTTCATGATGTCATAGACCATGCCATGGACATCTTTGTGCTCCATGGCCGGCAAATTGATGCGCCGGACGTCGCCATGCACTCGAATCATGGGCGGGAGACCGGCCGACAGGTGAAGGTCTGATGCCTTGTTCTTGACGCTGAAAGCCAGCAGTTCAGTGATGTCCATGCAGATCGTCCTCGGAGCGCGTGTATACTTCGATTGTTGTTAATTCCCAATGGATTATGAGCGCAATCGCCGACAACCTGCAAGCTGTCCAGGCCCGTATCCGCGAAGCGACCAAGCGCGCCGGCCGTTCGCCGGAAAGCGTCCGCTTGCTGGCTGTCAGCAAAACCTGGCCACTTTCCAGCGTTATGGCGGCAGTCGATGCCGGCCAGCATGCTTTTGGTGAAAATTACGTTCAGGAAGGCATCGAAAAAGTTGCCGCCACTGCCGGGCAACATCTCGAATGGCATTTTATTGGCCCGCTGCAGAGCAACAAGTCGCGCCCTGTTGCCGAACATTTTGACTGGGTACATTCCATTGACCGCCTCAAGGTTGCCCAGCGCCTCTCGGACCAACGTCCGAGCCACCTGCCGCCGCTGCAGGTCTGCGTCCAGGTGAACGTATCCGGCGAAGCCAGCAAGCGTGGTTGCGCGCCGAGCGAAGCCCTCGCGCTGTGCCGCGCCGTCGCTACGCTGCCACAGTTGCAACTCCGGGGCCTGATGGCGATTCCGGAGCCGACTGACGACGAGGCTGCCCAACGTGCGCCCTGCCGCCAGCTGCGGGAGATTTTTGATGCAATCCGGGCGACCGGATTGCCGCTCGACACACTATCCATGGGCATGTCACACGATCTTGAAGCTGCTGTGGCCGAAGGCGCGACCATCGTCCGCATCGGCACGGCCATTTTTGGTGAAAGAAACCACGCATGAAAATTGTTTTCCTTGGCGGCGGCAACATGGCCAACGCCCTGATCGGCGGCATGGTCAAACAGGGTTTTGCCGCCCGCGACATCGACGTCATTGAACTGGGTGCTGATGCACGCGACAAGCTGGTTGCCAGCTATGGCGTCAATTGCCACGCCAGCGCCGATACGGCACCGGCCTCGCCGGATATCCTGGTGCTGGCGGTCAAGCCACAGCAAATGAAGGACGCCGTTGCACCGCTCGTGAGCAAACTGGGCAAGGCAGTGGTCATCAGCATCGCCGCCGGTCTCGACATGACCGCGCTGTCGCGCTGGCTGGGCGGCCATCGCCAGATCGTGCGCTGTATGCCGAATACCCCCGCGCTGATTGGTGCCGGCATCACCGGACTGTGCGCCCTGCCCGACGTCAGTGCTGACCAGCGCGCCGCCGCCGACCGCGTGCTGCGTGCGGTCGGCACCACCGTCTGGATTGAGGACGAAGCCAAGATTGATGGCGTTACCGCCATTTCCGGCAGCGGACCGGCCTACGTTTTTCTTTTTATCGAAGCGTTGCAACAGGCAGCGGCCGACCTTGGCTTTACACATGAACAGGGGCGACAACTGGCGATTGAAACGGTGCAGGGCTCGGCAGCGCTGGCCGCCCAATCCACCGAACCTGCATCGATTCTGCGCGAGCGTGTCACCTCCAAAGGTGGCACCACCGCCGCAGCCCTGCAGGTCATGGCCGAACGCGGCGTCAAGGAAGGGATTGTCGCCGGCTGCATGGCCGCCGCCGCCCGCGGACGGGAACTCGGCAAGATTCTCGGGGCCGACTGATGCAAGCCCTTATTTTCCTGATCGATGCGGTCGTCAGCTTCTTCTGCGCGCTGTTCCTGTTGCGTTTCATGATGCAGGCGATGCGCGTTTCCTTTGCCGGGCAGATCGGTGACTTCGTGGTCAAACTCACCAACTGGGCGGTCAAGCCACTGCGTCGCGTCATTCCCGGCACCGGCGGCTTTGATTGGGCCAGCCTGATTGCTGCGCTGGCCGCACAATTGCTGTTCAACGGCATCATCGTTGGTGCCGCGACGCGCTTTGGCGAAGTCGAAGGCACCGGCATGGCCCCGATGATTCTCTGGCTGGCCGTGCGCGGCCTGCTTCGACTCTCGGTGCACATCATGATCGGTGCGCTGATCCTCCAAGCCGTGCTGTCGTGGATCAATCCCTACTCGCCGCTGGCCAAGCCAGCCCAGCAACTGACCAGCCCGCTACTCGATCCGATCCGTCGCATCCTTCCGACCATTTCCGGCATCGACCTGTCGCCACTGGTCGCTATCCTGCTGCTGCAAGCGGTGCTGATGTTCCTGTGAACGAATGGTTTCGGCTGGCCGCTGACGGCCGCATCACGCTGACCTTGCACATTCAGCCCGGCGCCAAGCAGACCGCGTTCGCCGGGCTGCATGGCGATGCGCTGAAAATCCGCCTCGCTGCACCGCCCGTCGACGGCAAGGCCAACGAAGCCTTGGTCAAATTCGTCGCCGATGCGCTGAATTTACCGAGGTCTGCCGTGACGCTGAAAAGCGGCCAGACCTCGCGACGCAAGGTCCTGGAGGTTCGCGGCACGACCAGCGACGCCGTTGCCTGCTTCGCCCAGGCCTGAAAAAATTTTGATTTCGGCGATTTTTCCCGGTTGACCGCAGGAATCAACCAAAGCGAAAGCGCCGGTCGGCTTTCAGTGGCTACGCCGCCCAGTACCGACCTGCGGCACTGCGCGGCGTAGCCACGACACAACTAATAGACCACCCGACCACTCACCAGCGTCGTCTTCACCTGGCCGGTCATCATGTAGCCCGTCCAGGGTGAATTCTTGCCACGACTTTTCAGGGCTTCCGGCGTAAGCAGCCAGGTCGCTTCCGGGTCGAAAATGCAGATGTCCGCCGTTGCCCCGATTGCCAATTGGCCGCTCGCCAAACCGAGCACGGTGGCGGGTGCCGAGGTGATGCGCGCCAATGCATCCGACAGGCTGACACCGGCCGCCTCAGCCCATTTCAGCGTCAATGGCAGCAGCACTTCAAGACCGGTTGCCCCCGGTTTGGCTTCGCCAAACGGCAGCAACTTGTCATCAGCGCCCACCGGCGTATGGTCGGAACAGATGGCGGCATAGCCCCCAGCGGCAGCATCCGACAAGGCCTGACGATCGCCTTGCGTCCGCAGGGGTGGGCAGAAGCGGGCATGCGGATTGAAGAAACCAATATCGTTTTCGGTCAGCAGCAAATGATGCACGCCAACATCGAACGTGACCGGCAGGCCGGCTTCGATAGCCTGCTTGACCAGCGCCACACCCGCCCCCGACGACAGGCGGGTCAGGTGCACCCGGCAGCCCGTGTCGCGCACCAGCTGGACGATGGTGGCGATCGCAATCGTTTCGGCCGCCACCGGAATTCCGGCCAGCCCAAGACGGCTGGAGACTTCGCCTTCGTGGGCGATACCGTTGCGCGACAGCCAGTAATCCTGCGGGTGAAGGAAAATCTGGAAGTCGAAGGTGGCCGCGTATTCCATCGCCCGCAGCAGGGCTTCGGTATCGACCACCGGCACCTTGGCCTGCGAAAAGGCGACGCAACCGGCTTTTTTCAGGCCAGCCAGTTCGGAGAGCCGCTCGCCCTTCAAGCCCAGGGTCAGGGCGCCGAGCGGCAGCACGCGTGCCTTGCGGATTTCCTTGCCACGATGGACCAGGCGATCAGCCAGTTCCGGTTCGTCGAGCGGCGGATCGGCATCCGGTGGCACGACCACGGTGGTAACGCCACCGGCCACCGCAGCCGCAAGTTCAGCCTCAATGGAATTCAGGCGGGCGCCGAGATCAATCAAGCCCGGACAGACCACGCAGCCCGTCGCATCGATGGTGTGCTCAGCCACAAAGCCGGCCGGTGCATCGCCCAGTGCGGCCACCTTGCCATCGGCAACGAACAGCGATGTGCTGCGGTCAACGCCGTTTTTCGGGTCAATGATTCGACCATTTTCAATCACGATATTCATCTTAATTCCCCGCAACAATGCTCATGACGGCCATGCGCACGGCAATGCCGAAGGTGACCTGGGGCAGGATCACGGCCTGCGTGCCGTCGGCCACTGCCGAGTGGATTTCGACGCCCCGGTTCATCGGCCCGGGGTGCATCACGATGGCATCCGGCTTGGCCTGCGCCAGCTTTTGCGGCGTCAGGCCGTAGTGGCGGAAATATTCGCCGGCCGATGGCAGCAGGGCACCGGTCATCCGTTCGTTTTGCAGGCGCAGCATGATCACTACGTCGCAATCCTTCAGGCCTTCATTCATGTCGTGATAAACATGCACGCCGAGCTTGTCGAGATGCTTGGGCAGCAGCGTTTCCGGACCGATGGCACGGACTTCCGGCACCCCCAGTGTGGTCAGCGCGTGAATGTCCGAGCGGGCAACGCGCGAGTGCAGGATGTCGCCGACAATGGCGACACGCAATTGCGAGAAGTCCTTCTTGTAATGGCGAATCGTGTACATGTCGAGCAGGCCCTGGGTCGGGTGCGCGTGGCGCCCGTCACCGGCATTGACAACGTGAATGTCGTCGCGACCGACCCGCTGCAGGTGCTCGGCAATCAGGTAGGGGGCGCCGCTGGACGCATGGCGCACGACGAACAGGTTGGCGTGCATGGCGCACAGGTTGTCGATGGTGTCGAGCAGGGTTTCGCCCTTGCTGGCTGACGACTTGTTGATGTCGAGATTGATGACGTCGGCGGACAGACGCTTGGCGGCGATCTCGAAGGTGGTGCGGGTCCGCGTCGAGTTCTCGAAAAACAGGTTGAAGACGCTCTTGCCACGCAGCAGCGGTACCTTTTTCACTTCACGCGCCGAGATTTCCATGAAGGACGCGGCGGTATCGAGAATCTGGGTCAGGATGCTTTGCGGCAAGCCTTCAATGGACAGCAGGTGGGCCAGTTCGCCGTTCTTGTTCAGCTGCGGGTTATACATTTTCCAGCCTCCAGGCGAGTTGACCGCTGTCGTCCCGATCCAGAACCAGGTTATGCGCCTCTTTCAGGGTCACGTCCCAGACACCGTAAGTCGGGGCCACCGGCAGTTCGCGCCCACCGCGATCAGCGAGCACGGCCAGTTCGACCGCAGCAGGGCGGCCATAGTCGAACAGCTCATTGATGGCGGCGCGGGTCGTGCGGCCGGTATAAAGGACGTCATCGACCAGAATCAGGTGACGACCTTCGACATCAAATGGAATCACGGTCGGCCGACACTGCGGGTGCAGGCCCTTTTCCGCGAAATCGTCGCGGTAGAACGACACGTCGATCAGGCCGATCTCTTCGCTCAGGCCCAGCAATTCGCGCAAACGTTCGGCGATCCACGCGCCACCGCTGTAGATGCCGACCAGCGCCGGGTTCTTGGAGAGTTGCGGACGAATCAGGTCGGCCAGTTGGCGACACTGCGCCTCGGCATCAGGCAGAGGATTGATCAGGGTGGACATGAGGACTTTCGAACCAGGTTTGGAGGATGAGTTGGGCGGCGACCGCATCGAGCAATGGTTTGGCGGATCGGCTGTTGCGACCGGTTTCGCGCAGGCGTGCTTTGGCATCGACAGAGGTCATGCGCTCGTCGGCAAAACCGACCGGCAGGTTGTAACGACGTTTCAGGCGCTCGGCAAACTTGGTGGCGAGTCGCGTCATTTCGTGGGGCGTGCCATCCGCGTGGGTGGGCAGGCCGACAACCAGCTGTTCCGGCTGCCATTCGGCAACCAGCTTGGCGATGGCGGCAAAACGGTCATCGTTCGATTCGGCATGGATGGTGGTCAGCGGATGCGCCGTGCCAAGCAGCGTTTCGCCTGTCGCGACGCCGATACGCTTTTCACCGAAATCAAAGGCCAGGACAGTGCCCATCAGCGATGCGATCCGCTCATGCGTGGCCGGCCACATCGGAAAGCTGGGTAAAGCTGATGCCGAGTTTCTGCATGGCGGCGGGAAGACGCTCCTCCGGCGGCAAGTCGAAGAGGATTTCTGCCTTGGCCGGCACGGTCAGCCAGGAGTTCTGTGCCAGTTCGCTTTCGAGCTGGCCGGCGTCCCAGCCGGCGTAGCCCAGCGTCACCAGGATTTCTGCGGGCACACCGTCGCTGCCCACCGAACTCAGCACATCACGTGAACTGGTCAGGCCAACTTCGCCATTGACCGCCAGCGTCGATTGCCAGTGACCAATCGGGCGATGCAGGACAAACCCCCGATCCAGCTGGACCGGACCACCGAAATAAACCGGTAGTTTGGCCAGGCTCTCGGCCGACAGTTTGATGTCTATTTTCTCGAACAGACCGGCCAGATCCATGTCGATCGGACGATTGACGATAATCCCCAACGCCCCGTTTTCATTGTGTTCACAGATGTAAACGAGGGCATTCGAGAAATACGGGTCTTCCAGCGTCGGCATGGCGATGAGGAAGTTGTCGGTCAGGTTGACGTTGTCCATGCTGGAATTTTAATCGCCGGGGAGGTACAAACCAACCATGAAAAAAGAAAAAGCCCTCGTCTGGTTCCGTCGCGACCTGCGCGATCACGATCACGCAGCCCTGAGCGCCGCCCTGGTAGCCGCGCAACAGGTTTATTGCGCCTTCGTTTTTGACCGCGACATTCTTGATGCGCTACCGACCCGGCACGATCGTCGGGTCCAATTCATTCGGGAATCGCTGCTCGAACTGGACAGGTCGCTTCGCCGGAAAGGGGGCGGTCTGATCGTTGTTCACGGCCATGCTGCCACGGAAATTCCGTTACTGGCACACCGCCTGGGCGTCTCGGTCGTGTTCGCGAATCGGGATTACGAGCCTGCGGCCAAAGCGCGCGACGCCGAGGTGAGTCGGGGCTTGATGGCCGATGGTATCGACTTTGTTCACCTCAAGGATCAGGCCATTTTCGACGGTGACGAGGTACTGGCCCAAGCCGGCAAACCATTTTCCGTGTTCACGCCGTACAAGAACGCCTGGCTGAAGCGCTTGACGGCGGCGGACACTGCCGTCTGGCCCTGCACGGGCCAACTGGCTGGCGGCGAGGGGGCTGGCATCCAAACGCTGGCCGAGATCGGCTTTGAGACCACTGATCTCGGTGAACTCGGCATCCAGCCGGGCATGAGCGGCGCCCGTGCACTGTGGGAGGATTTCTGCCAAGGCCGCATCGCCCGTTATGGCGCGCTGCGCGATTTTCCGGCGGTGAAGGGCGTGTCCTATCTGTCCGTACATCTGCGCTTTGGCACCATTTCGATCCGCGAACTGGTGCGCGCTGCCGTGGCGGCGGAAGCCAACGTTTGGCTCAGCGAGCTGATCTGGCGGGATTTTTACTTCATGATCCTCGACCGTTTTCCGCAGGTCGTCGGCCACGCCTTCAAACCGGACTACGACGCGATCCAGTGGGCCGACTGGCCGGCTGGATTTGCCGCCTGGTGCGAAGGGCGTACCGGTTACCCGCTGGTCGATGCGGCGATGCGCCAGTTGAATTTCAGCGGCTGGATGCACAATCGGCTACGCATGGTGGTCGCCTCGTTCCTGACCAAGGATCTCGGCCTCGACTGGCGGCTGGGCGAACGCTATTTCGCCGAGCAGCTCAACGACTTCGATCTGTCAGCCAACAATGGTGGCTGGCAGTGGGCCGCGTCGAGCGGCTGCGATGCCCAGCCTTATTTCCGGATTTTCAACCCGATCACGCAGTCGGAAAAATTCGACCCGGACGGCAAGTTCATTCGTCGCTATGTACCCGAACTGGCCAAGGTGCCGAACAAATACATCCACGCGCCGTGGCGGATGGGAGGCATCGAACAGGACGCGCTGGGCGTGGTAATTGGCCGCGATTACCCAGGCCCCATCGTCGATCACGCCACGGCGCGCGAGGCCACGCTGGCGCGCTATGCGGTGGTAAAAAAGACCGTGTGACGCAGCCGGCGCCGCGGGAAGCACCGTCAAAGGCACCTCCCGCGGTCAACCGGAATTATTGGGCTTTTTTGCAATATTTCGCGACGAGGCCAAGCAGTTCGACCTCATCGTAGGGCTTGCCCAGATAGTGATTGGCGCCGATTTCCAGCGCGTAGTTGCGATGCTTGTCCGCCGTTCGCGACGTAATCATGACGATGGGCAAGGAGCGCAGGCGCGCATCTGCGCGGATATTGCGGACCAGATCGAAGCCGTCCATGCGCGGCATTTCGATATCGGAGAGGATCACATCCGGCAGCACATCGACCAGCTGCTCCAGCGCATCAACGCCGTCCTTGGCCAGAATGACCTGATATCCCTCGCGCATCAGCAGACGGCTGGTGATCTTGCGTACCGTCAGCGAGTCGTCGACCACCATCACGGTCGGCAGGCTCGACGCCTCTGTCAGCACCGGTGGCAGCATGGTCGGCACCGCCGTATGCACCATCGATACGATGGCCCGACTGGCCAGCGCAACCGGGTTCAGAATGAGCACCACCTTGCCGTCACCGAGCACCGTCGCACCCGCGATGCCCACCACACGGGCAAGCTGGGCGCCGATATTCTTGACGACAACCTCTCGATTACCCTTGAGTTCATCGACCAGAATGGCAACCCGCTGCGAACCGGAGCGCAGCAACAATACCCAGTACTGGCGATGCGCTTCGGGCACCGCCTGCGCGTCACCGAGCAGATGCGGCAGGAAATGGAAGGGGTAGCGATTGCCCTGCCAGTTCACTTCGCCATCCTCGCGAATGGCGGCCAAGCCTTTTTCCTTCATTTCCATGACCTGTTCGATCATGGTCGAGGGCACGGCATATAGCTGGCTGCCGACCCGGACCAGCAGCGTCTGGGTCACCGCCAGCGTCAGCGGCAGGTAAAGCCGGAAGGTCGTTCCCTTGCCTGGCTGCGACAGAATTTCGATACGGCCGCCCAGTGCCGACACAGCGGTCTTCACCACGTCCATGCCAACCCCCCGGCCGGCCAGCTGTGTCAATTCGGTGGCGGTCGAGAAACCGGGCTGAAAGATGAAGTCGAACAAGGCGGCATCATCCACCACCTGTCCCGGCTGGAGCAGCCCCATGTGCTCGGCGCGGGCGCGAATGCCACTGGCACTCAGTCCCTTGCCATCGTCGGCCATGGACAGGATGATTTCATTGCCTTCCTGCGCCAGCTTGACGACAATTTCTCCGGCCTCCGGCTTGCCAGCGGCCAGACGCTCATCACGATGCTCGATACCGTGAGCCACGGCGTTGCGCAGCATGTGTTCAATCGGTGCCAGCATCTTGTCGAGCACGGAACGGTCGATATCGACCTGACCGCCGACGATGTCCAGATTGGCCCGCTTGCCGGTTTCCTTGGTGGTTTGCCGCACGATGCGGTAGAGGCGCTCGGTCTGGCTGGAGAAGGGCACCATGCGCACGCTCATCAGCTCGTGCTGCAGACTGCGGTTCAGTCGCGACTGGGCCAGAATGGCCGCATTGGCATCATCGAGGTTCTTCAGCAAGTTTTGCTGCACGGTTGCAACGTCGTTGACCGACTCGGCCATGAACCGCGTCAGCTCCTGGAAGCGGGTGAAGCGGTCGAGTTCCAGCGGGTCAAAATCCGCCTCGCTGTCCGGCGCCTGGGCAACGCGCGCCTGAATCTGGGATTCCGCCTGAATTTCAATTTCGCGCAACTGGCGGCGCAGGCGAATGACGTTTTCCGTGAGTTCGAGCAACGACCCCTTCAGGCTGCGCATTTCACCTTCGATCCGGCTGCGGGCGATCGAAAGCTCGCCTGCCTCGCTGACCAGCCGATCCACCAGGTCGGCGCGAACACGCAAGGTCGCCCGCTCACCACTCATTTCGGATTCGGCCTCGGCTTCAGCCGGAATCTGACCAACCAGCGGTGCGGACTCTGTTGCCCCGGCCTGTGCCGGTGCGGTCGTCGCGGGCGCGGCGACCGGCCCGGCGCGCAAGCGCTCAACGGCCTGCACCAGCATGTCAAAGCCGGCTTCGATTTCATCGATAAACGCCGGCGTCACCTGACCGGCACGCAATGCTTCCTCAACGCGCGCTTCCAGCAGATGGGTTGCTTCGCCGAGGTTCATGGCGCCGGCCATGCGGGCGCTCCCCTTGAAGGTGTGCAGCAGGCGCGCAATGGCATGCGGGGCGACATCCGCGGTCAGATCACTGCGCCAGGCACGCGCCTGAGCGGTCAGATCACGGGTCAGCTCGCCAGCTTCTTCAAGGAAGATCGGCAGCAGTTGTTCATCAAACTCATCATTCAGCTGCGCGACATCTGCTGTAATCTTTGTCGGCTCGGCCACCGGCTCAGGCGTGGGGGCGGGTGTAGCAAGACCGGGCATGGCAATGATCTCGGCACCCGCCGGCGATACCGGCTCTTCAACGGCGGGGGCTGGATGGTAAATATCATCCAGCGCCGCGATCAGTTGAATCTGCTCGTCCGGTGCTCGTTGCAGGGCCAGGCCGGCAAACATCTCTTCAAGCGTAATGATGCTCTGGCGAACCGTCTCCAGCCCTTCGATACTTTCCGGATGCGCCGAACCATCGCGGCGCAACAGGGCGTGTTCAAGCGCGATGGCCAGATGATTGAGCGGCATCAGGCCAACCGTCGCCGCAATGCCGCCCAGCGTATGGGCGGCACGCGTCATGTCGAAGGTGGTCGGGGCGGATGGATTGGCATCGAGCACCGCATAGGCGGCCACCAGCGTTTGCAAATGGCCGCGCGCCTCTTCGCGGAAGATGTCGTACAAGGTCGGCGCAACCTTGACGACTGGCTGAATATTTGAAATTTCCTCGATTTTTGGCGTTGACCGCGGGATGGCCTCTTCCGGCTCAACAGGCGCTTCAATGACCACGCTTTCCAGCGGCAACGCTGGTTCCGGCGCTTCAGTCACCTCGAGTGGCGGCGCCACGGGCACTACCTCAGCAGCCGCTTGCTCGACGGGCGGTTCGATCTCGACCACGGGCACGGCTACTGCCGGTTCAACGCCACGCAACCGTCCGGCCAGTGCAACCAGTGCGCCCGCATCCGGCACACCGCCTTGGCCGTTTTCGAGATGGCTGACCCATGTCGAAAACAGCGTATGGGCATCGTCGATCATCCGCTGCAGGTCAGGGGTGACCGTCGTGTCCTGACGCAGCCAGAGATTCAGGGTCTGCTCCAGCTCCCAGGCCACTTCGCCGAGCTCCTTGAGCCCGACCATCCGGCCACTACCCTTCAGGGTATGCATGGAACGACGTACGGTCGTCAACGCCTCGACATTGTTCGGCGCACCGGCCAGCAATGCCTTTTGATCACCAATGGTGGCCAGCACTTCATTGGCTTCTTCGAGGAAGATCGCCAGCAGTTCCGCGTCGATGGCCTCGTGGGTAGCATCCGCCAGTTGCAGGGTTTCGGCCGAGGGTGCTTCGAGCGTCTGCGGCGTCAGGCCAGATAGCGCAGCATCGACCTCGCCCCCCGCCTGCAATGCGGCCAGTGCGGCCTTGGCTGAATCGCCCAGTTCGCGATTGGCGACCAGATCGGCATCTTTCTGGATCGCCTGCAGGTTCTGTTTGAGCTCATCCTGCAAGCGCGTATCTTGCGGCGCTTCCCGCAGCGCGTTGGCCAGTGCCTGCGTTTCACGGGCCTGCTGGGCAAGTTGCGCTTCAACCGTCGGTGCGGGCTTGGCCTCAGCGTCTGCAGCCGAGGCGGACTTCTCGCCGTGCATGCGACGAACAAACGCATCAAAATCAGTTTCGCCGTTCTGCAGCGAATCCACGAAGAAGCCTAGCAAGGACAGCTGGTGGGCGACCGCCTCGAAATCCCCACTGGCCGGCTGATAGTCCGGCTGGGCAAATTGCTGGATCCGGGCGCCGCATGCCTTGAGGCTGTTGACCGCGCTGAAATGTCCCAGCATGGCCAGTGCACCACCGATCTGCTTCATCGGCTTGTCGAGCTGGAGCAGATCCTGCGCCTTGGCTGGGTCGCGGAAGAAAACATCGAGGGCCTGCTCGATCTGGGCCAGACTGTTCTGAATCTCCCGACCAACCTGCCCGATCAGCAGCTTTTCCTGCGCCTTCCGCGTCATTTCGTCGAGGAGCGGAATCGCCTCGTCGCTCGCCGGACGACCCGCGATGCATCCGTACAGACGGGCGACCATGAGGTCAACCTGTTGCGCGAAATCGGTGCCCAGTCGCCGGAAGTTTTCCTGAGCGTTTTGCAGGAGGAGGATGGCCGTCGCCACTTCCATGGCGACCGAGTCGTTAAAACGTGAAGGTTGTTCAACCAGCCAGTTGGCGATAGCCCCCAGCCCCTGGCCCAGACGCTTCAGATCGGTCTGTCCGATTTCACCGGTTAATTGGGCGCAACTGCGCGCGTTGTCCGCAAAACCCTCCAGACTGGCGCCATGGCCGGTACAGAATTTGTTCCAAAGCTCCTCAATGGCACTGAGCGTCTCGCGCAGTTTGCGCAGCGAAGCCTGATGGGGCATCGGTGCCGCGACCTCAGCAACCGTCGGCAGCAGGCTGGCAAGGCCATAAACCGATTGAACTTCATCCACGCGCGGATGCAGGCCTGCCGGTGCCTGGGCAATGTAATACAGGGCCTCGCGCATGACCCGCTCAGCCACGTTGTTCGACCCCTCAAGCAAGCGACGGATCTGGGCATCGATGCGCGAGCAAAACTGGCGCGCCGTCTGATCGGCCGCGAGTTGCGGATCGGCCAGTGACTCCAGCAGCGCGAGCGAAACCCACCAGAAAGAACGCGCGATCGGCGTCGGCTGTATGGCGTCAATGGCGGCCACCGCCTCGCACATGACCTGTCGGCCAATTTCTGCTTCAGCCGGCTTCCTGAGCCAGCTGAGCAAGCCTTTCTGAAAATGCATGCGCTCGGATTTCAGGGCATGCAAAAGCTGCTCTGAACCCAGCATGGGAACATCGACAGCCCGCTTGGGCGGGCGCAGCGAGAGATCCGGATAAAACAATTCGCAGGGGTGAGGAATCGGCAAGCTGCGTACTGCGGCCAAGGCCTGCAAGGTCGGCAACAGACGCAGGGGCAGGTTAGGCTCGCCAGCGATCAGATCGTCAAGATACTGGCGCAGGGCATTCAGTGTCTGGCGCAACACGGCGACTGATGCGTCGCCACCGGGCAGGCGATCCGCTTCAATGCCGGCAAGCAGAGACTCGGTCGACTCCGTGATCAGGGCAACGCCATCGAGCCCGACGATCGCCAGCGCACCATGGACCTGGTGCACGTGGGTTCGACAGAACTTGAGCTGCGTCGGATCAGCCGTCGCTTCGTATTGGTCGAGCGCCTCCTCTGCCCGTTGCAAGGCCAGATCAATTTCACCCTTGACCCAAGTCAGCGGGCCCAAATCAAATTCCGTTGCCGCGTTCATGATCTCTCGCGATGTCCGTCAGTCGACCTTGAAACCGGCGACCGAGCCCTTCAATTCGGAAGCCAGGGCAGTGAGTTCATCCACCGCCTGCGCTGTGCGCTGCGTACCGGCGGTCGTCTGCTCGGTCACTTGCAGAATATCCTGCATCAGGCGAGCCACTTGCGTCGCCGAATTGGCCTGATTCTGCGTCGACGTAGAAATGTTCTGGATAAGGTCGGCCAGATTACGCGACACATCGCCAATTTCAGACAGGGCCTGACCGGCAGCGTCCGAGAGTTTGGCGCCATCAACCACGCCGCGGGTCGATTGTTCCATGGCGGAGACGGCATCCTGCGTGTCGGTCTGAATGGTTTTGACAATCGCCGCAATCTGCTTGGTCGCTTCGCCGGAACGTTCGGCCAGACGCTGCACCTCTTCGGCAACCACCGTAAAACCCCGTCCTGCATCACCGGCTGAAGCGGCCTGAATGGCCGCGTTCAGCGCCAGTACGTTGGTCTGCTCGGTAATATCGGAAATCAGTTCAACAATTTCACCGATTTCCTGCGAGCTTTCACCAAGACGCTTGATTCGCTTCGAGGTCTCCTGAATCTGGTTGCGAATTTCGTTCATGCCCTTGATCGAATCCTGCACCGCCTGCGTCCCTTTTTCTGCAGCCATCAGGGATTGGCGCGCAACCTTGGCCGATTGCGTCGCGTTGCCCGACACTTCGGACATCGAACGCGCCATGCTTAGTGCAGACTGGCCAGCCTGCTGAATTTCCGTCGATTGCCGTTCGGCTGCATCAAGCAATTCGGCCGAGGTCAAACGGGCGATTTCGGTGGCCGCCGTCACCCGGTTTGCCGCATCGTTGATCCGCCCGACCAATACACGCAGTTCTTCAATCGTGTAGTTGATGGAGTCGGCAATGGCACCTGTGATGTTTTCACTCACGGTTGCGGTCACGGTCAGGTCTCCGTCTGCCAGGTCACCCAGTTCGTTCATCAGGCGCAAAATGGCATCCTGATTTTCCCGATTCGTCTGGTCAGACACATGACGCTGAAGTTCGGCATCCTCGGCGCGGCGCCCGGTATCGTCGAGGTAAATCTTGACGAGCAGGGCCAGCGTCGCCAAAGCCAGCACGCTCAAAATGATGAGCGCAACAATATACATGCCGCGTTCAGCCAGACCTTGCTGATAACCCTGCGCAAGGTCGTCCGTCGCCTTCAGCAAATCCTCGCTCTCGCGAAAAATTCGCGAACCTGCCTGCTTGGATAGCACCAATGGCTGCATGTTGCCTAGAATACTGGCAACCGCCTCCTGATACCCCTTGAAAGCAACGTCGAGCTCACCGAGCTTGTTACGGCTCTCTGCATCGCCACCGCTCTTGGCAAGGCTGGCCAGGATATCGCGGAACGCATTGGTATCCTTTCCAAGCAGGAAGGCCACTTCCGGATTGATCTCGTCCCCCACCAGCAGCGCCGAGGCATTCTTGGCGATACGCTGGGTCAGCATCATCAGCTGGCTCGATGAGGCGATATCCCTTGAGGCTGCCCCAGACTGCAATTTCAGCATGGCCACCTGTTCGGTCAGTTCTAACATTGCCGCATTCGTTTTATCGATGGTGGCTACGCTCTTGCCCAGTCCAATCAGGTTTGCCTCTTGGCCGATAACCGTCTCGGCATCCTTGTCAGTGCTCGCCCAGCGCTGGCCAAGAAGCTCCAGCTGCGGACGGACGCTGTCAGGCGAAGCTGAAATCCTGCCCCCCCCAAATTCACCACCATTCGCCAACTGCTCATACAGTTTCGCAAAGGTGGCACGTGATTCTTTCAGCTGGGTAAATGCCAGCGGATTGCCTTGCAAGGCCAGGGTTGATGCCTTGGCAAGGCGCTGCGAGAGCATGCGCATTTCGCCGGAAGCCGCGATGTACGCCGTGTTCTCGGTGGATTCACGGTTGTCATGCACGACCAAACCGGCAATGATCAGCATCAGGAAGATGAAAATACCCCCCAATATCTTCATCTGCTGAAGCACGGGCTGCGCGGCAAGGAAGCCAGGCAGGGCCAGCTGGCTGGTGGCTGAACCTGCCGAAACGGTCATCGGGGACGATGACGCCCCCTTTCCGGCATTACCTTGTTTCGGAAGCTTGAAGCTGAAAACCATGGAAATTCTCCGCTTGAGGGCATGGTGGCAAAGCCCACCATCATCCCCCGATATTCATGAAATCCTGATCAGCGAGCAGTTCGCGCACCGAGAGTTTGTGCCAGATTTTTCCTTGCGTATCGGCAAAACGCTGCATTCCCCACGCCGGCATGGAGATATCGGCCGGCTCGGCGGTAAAGTCTTCCGGATTTTTCAGGCCGAGCATGCGCGATACCAGCAATGCAGCATTGACACCATGCTTAGCCCCGATCAGCAACAGTCGGGCGTTGGCATTCTGGATAATCGGCGGACCACCTCGAAATTGCGAAAAATCACTGACCGCATGCAGGTTGCCACGAATATTGGCCAGTCCGACAAACCACGGACGAGTCAATGGCACGGGCGCCAGAAGCGAGGCCTGCACAATCTCGCCACCATCGGAAAGGTCCACCAACCAGGACTCCCCCCCCGCCTCGACGCCGAGCCAGGACGATGACCCCTTGCCTCGGGCCGCATTGCTGAGGCGAGTCGCCAGATATTCCTGAAAATCGCGAAGACTGGTTTTCCGGGCCATCTGGATTACGGCAGCGCAGCGACTCGTTGCAGCAACTCATCCGGATTCAGGGGCTTGACGAGATAATCGACCGCCCCTTGGCGCAAACCCCAAATCTTGTCGGTTTCCTGCCCCTTCGACGTGCAGACAATAATCGGAATACCCTTGGTTTCCTCGTCGCGGGTCAAGGTCCGCGTTGCCTGATAGCCATTCAGGCCGGGCATCACGACGTCCATCAGGATCAGGTCAGGCTTGGTGGCCTTGGCCTTGACGATACCTTCCTCGCCGTTTTCTGCTGTCGTGACCTGATAGCCGGCCTTGGTCAGCACATCCACGGTAAAAAACCGTTCGGTCGGAGAGTCATCAACGACAAGGATATTTTTTACAGGCATGAGTTCCCCCAGAACTACGGATTTGATTCTGTCTCGGCGGGCAATGCAAAGGTCGCAACCGTCTGTAGCAGGCTATCTTTTGTAAACGGCTTGGTCAGATATTGGTCAGAACCGACCATGCGGCCGCGAGCGCGGTCAAACAGTCCGTCCTTGGAGGACAGCATGATGACCGGCGTTGCCTTGAATTTAGAATTTTTCTTGATCAGCGAACAGGTTTGATAACCGTCGAGACGCGGCATCATGATGTCGCAAAAAATCACACTGGGTTGGTGGTCGGCGATCTTGGCCAGCGCATCAAAGCCGTCCTCGGCGAGCACAACCTGACACCCGGCCTGGACGAGAAATATCTCGGCACTGCGCCGTATCGTATTGCTGTCGTCAATGACCATGACCCTGACGCCACGCAGTCTGGATAAATCAGCCACTATCCTGTCCCCTGGACCTCTTCGTGAGGTGCTATCGGTGCATCATACTACGGAACTATTCTTCCACGGCAAGGCCCATCAGCCACTGCCACTCGCCGGGAGATGGCTGCGTCGCCGCAAGATTCGGATAAAATCGCGGCCATCTTACCTAATTCCCTTCGCCCCCGCCAAGGGTGCGAATCACAATGAATACCCCCGCCACCATTCAGCCTACCCCGCCACTGGTCCTCGTATTCTCTGCCAGCGACCCATCGTCCGGCGCCGGGATGCAAGCGGACCTGCTGACATTGGCCAGCCTGGGCTGCCATGCCCTCAGCGCCATCACCGCCCTGACGGTTCAGGATACGGTCGGCGTACAAAGCGTGCACCCGGTCGCGGCTGAATTGCTCGAACAGCAAGCCCGCACCGTGCTCGAAGACATGCCGGTGGCCGCCTTCAAGATCGGCATGCTGGGCAGCGTTGAAAATGTGCTCGCGGTCGCCGAAATCATTGCTGACTACCCCGAAATTCCATTGATTTTCGATCCTGTCCTGGCGTCTGGGCGTGGCGACGAGTTGTCGAGCGAAGACGTGATTTCTGCTATCCGGGAAATGCTGCTGCCACAAACCACACTGCTGACCCCGAATGCACCGGAGGCACGGCGACTGGCGGAGAGTGACGATGATGACGGGGAACCATCGTTAGATGTCTGCGCCCAGCGCCTGATTGAAATGGGCGCGCAGTACGTGTTGATCACCGGCACCCACGAAAACACGCCGCAGGTCGTCAACACGCTATACGGTGCCGGTGGCGTCATCCGTCGCGATAGCTGGGAGCGCCTGCCTGGCAGCTACCACGGCTCAGGCTGTACGCTGGCGTCGGCCATCGCTGGCTGCATTGCCGGCGGCGCCGGCATGGAGGACGCCGTGCACGACGCTCAGGACTACACGTGGCAAACACTGACCAATGGCTTTCGCGCCGGCATGGGGCAATTCATCCCCGACCGTTTTTTCTGGGCGCGCGGCAATGACGAAGAGGCCGCCCAAGAGAAAGGCGACGGCAAGGCCGATGGCGAATAAATTACGCGGTCTTTACGCCATCACGCCGGAATATGCTGACGGCGCCCGCCTGCTGGCCGAACTTGAAGCCGCGCTGGCCGGCGGTTGCCGGATCATTCAGTACCGCGACAAAACGAGCACCATGACGGAACGTGTCATTCGTGCCCACGCCTTGCGGGATCTGACCCGCCGTTATGGCGCAAAACTGCTGATCAACGACGATATTGCCCTGTGTTTTCTTGTCAGAGCCGATGGAGTACATCTTGGCAAGGATGATGGCAACCTGATGGCCGCCCGGGCGATACTGGGCTCAAGCCGCATCCTCGGCGCATCGTGCTATGCCAATTTCGCCATGGCAGAAACGGCTGATGCGGCCAGCGTCGATTACGTCGCCTTCGGTGCGGTCTATCCTTCGCCAACCAAGCCGGAAGCCCCACTCGCCCCAAAGGATTTGTTTTTTGACGCGAAAATCCGGTTGACCGCAGCAAGCTGCGCCATTGGCGGCATTACGCTGGATAACGCCCCCCCGCTGATTGCCGCGGGTGCCGACCTGCTCGCGGTCATCACCGATCTCTTTTCGGCGCCCGACATCAGCGCACGCGCCGCCGCCTATCAACGTCTTTTTCAGGAAGCAACGTCATGATCTCTCGCAACCAGCAACTGTTCGAACGCGCCCAGCGCCACATCCCCGGCGGCGTCAATTCGCCGGTCCGCGCCTTCCGCTCGGTTGGCGGCACGCCCTGTTTCTTCCAGAAGGGTGCCGGGGCGAAAGTCCAGGATGCAGATGGCAAATGGTACACCGACTACGTCGGCTCCTGGGGCCCGATGATCCTCGGCCACGCCCATCCCGAAGTCATCGCCGCCGTGCAGGCTGCCGCCGTCGATGGCCTCTCCTTCGGTGCGCCGACCGAGAAGGAAGTCGACATCGCCGACCTGCTCTGCGAACTGGTGCCGTCGATGGACATGGTTCGCCTGGTTTCCTCCGGTACGGAAGCCACCATGAGCGCGATTCGGCTGGCACGTGGCCATACCGGCCGCGACATCCTGATCAAGTTCGAAGGCTGCTACCACGGCCATTCCGACGGCCTGCTCGTCAAGGCCGGCTCCGGCCTGCTGACCTTTGGTAACCCGTCCTCTAGCGGCGTCCCGGCCGGCGTTGCCGAAAACACCATGGTCCTCACCTACAACGACCCGCAGGAACTGGCCGAGGCCTTCGCCAAGCACGGCGACAAGATCGCCGCCGTCATCGTCGAGCCGGTCGTCGGCAACATGAACCTGATCGCCCCGACCCAAGCCTTCCTCAACGCCATGCGCGAGCTGTGCACGAAGAACGGCTCGGTGCTGATTTTCGACGAGGTGATGACCGGCTTCCGCGTCGGCCTGAAAAGCGCGCAGGGCCTGTTCGGCATCACGCCGGACCTGTCCACCTTCGGCAAGGTGGTCGGTGGCGGCATGCCGCTCGGCGCGTTTGGCGGCAAGCGCGACATCATGGAACAGATCGCCCCGCTCGGTCCGGTCTATCAGGCCGGCACGTTGTCCGGCAACCCGATCGCCACGGCAGCCGGTCTGGCCACGCTGAAGCTCATTCAGGCGCCCGGTTTCTACGAAGCACTGACTGCCAAAACCAAGGCCCTGTGCGATGGTCTGGTCGCCGCCGCGCAAAAGCACGGCGTCGCCTTCGCCGCCCAGAACATCGGCGGCATGTTCGGCCTCTATTTCGCCGACAAATGCCCGGGCACCTACGACGAAGTGCTGGCTTGCGACAAGGAAGCTTTCAACCGTTTCTTCCACGCCATGCTCGACGCCGGCCATTACTTCGCGCCCTCGGCCTTCGAAGCCGGCTTCGTCTCGGCTGCCCACAGCGATGCCGATATCGCGGCGACCATCGCGGCGGCCGACGCCTACTTTGCCACGCTGAAGTGAGTTCGGGTTCTGCCTGGCTGATCTTGTTCATTGCCGGCCTCTGCGAGGTCGGCTGGGCGGTCGGGCTGAAATACACCGAGGGTTTCAGCCGCCTTTGGCCTTCAGCAGCAACGCTGGTGGCCATGGCCGCCAGCGTCATCCTGCTCGGCTGGTCGCTGAAAGTGCTACCACTGGGCACGGCCTATGCAGTGTGGACAGGGATCGGCGCGGTCGGTACCGCCATCCTGGGGATGTTCCTGTTTGGTGAATCGAGGGAAGTGGCGCGACTGATCAGCATCGGGCTGATCGTCGCCGGCATCATCGGTTTGAAGTTGATGACGAAGTAGACATCATCATGGCCCGGGCCTCATCAAGCTTGCCCGACGCTTCACGCCGCTCGGCCTGACGCAAGGCCAGATAGGTCAGCCAGCCGACCACGCCCATGCCCAGCGTGAACGCCCCGTAGGCCACCGGCCAGGGAATGCCACTGGTCATCATTGAAAACTCCGACATCCCGCCGATACCGGCCACGATATTGATCGGCATGAAAATGATCGATAACTTGGTCAGCTTCGACACGCGCTGGTTCTGGTTGATGTTGATGAAGCCGACAACCGCATCCATCAGGAAGTTGATCTTGCCGAACAGGAAGGAGGTATGGCCGTCGAGCGATTCGATATCGCGCATGATCTGGCGGGCATCTTCCTGCTGCGACTGGTTCAGGAACTTGCCGCGCCCGAGGAAGGCGACTGCCCGACGCGTATCCAGCACATTGCGGCGGATACGTCCGTTCAAATCTTCCTGCTTGGCCACATCGGCCAGGATCACTCCGGCCACTTCGTCCGTCAGGTGGGTACTCAGCACGTGCTTGGCGACCGCCTCCAGCGAGGCATAGACGTCTTCCAGCGCATCGGCTGAATACTCGGCATCCGCCGCATAGAGATCGAGCAGTACGTCTTTTGCATCGGTGACATAACCAGGCCGCGTCCGCGCCCGATGGCGTTGCAGGCGGAAAACCGGCAATTCTTCGGAACGCACCGAAAAGAGAATTTCGTCGTGCAGGATGAAGGCCACCGCCACGTTGCGCGACTCGTTGGCCATATCGAGCAGGAAGTCCGAGTGCAGATGCAGCTCGCCGTTGTCTTCGATATAAAAGCGCGCGCTGGCCTCAAGGTCTGTCAGATTCTTGGGGTCCGGCAAATCGAGTCCGAACTGGCGGCCCACCCACTCGCGAACACGCGGCGTTGGGGCAACCAGATCGATCCAGATCGGCTTGATTTCGGCAAAATCGAGCTGGCGTTCGACGACGATCTGGCGCAAACGACCATCGTGCAACTCGAAGGCATTGACGATGACTTTTTTGCTGGGTCGATGCCCGTCACCGACCAGCACTTCCTGTACTTCATCGGCGAGCAGTTCGAGAATATCGTCCTGACGTCCTTCGTCGATTTCCTTCCAGGCAATCAGACGATCGTCTTCAGGCAGAGCACTGAGAATGAGCGCGACAGAAACAACGGGCAAACGCGAAAACAGATTGTGCAGTTCGCTGATATGCTGCTTTTGAACGAGGCCTTCAACCAGCTCGTGACGCGGCATGTCCTGGCGCCGAACCATTTCTTCGACGAGCCGGTGCTTGGAGAGCAACTCCTGCACATCGGCCAGGTGCTCCTTGAGCACATCAACTTCGGTCGGGGTTTCGTCGGACATGGCGCGTCAATGCTGCAATGCAAAAACAAACCTCGATTGTAGCACCACCTTTGTGCGCAAAGCCTGACCCCGCCCTGACGGCGAAGAGCGATCAAGGGACCTCGGCGGACGACATCCTGCCAAGAATGATGGCTGTTTTGCGTCCCAATCCCGATGCACCGCGATTTCGGTCGTAATAGCGCGGATTCGGCACCATGCCGGCCAGTCTCGCTGCCTGTTCCGGCCCGAGCTGGGCGGCGCTGACATTGAAATAATGGCGGGCCGCTGCCTCGGCACCGAATATCCCGTTACCCCATTCAATCACGTTCAGATAGACCTCGAAAATCCGCCGCTTGCTCCACAGATTTTCCAGCATCACCGTGATGATCGCCTCTTCAGCCTTGCGAAAATAGGACTTGCTGGGTGTCAAAAACAGGTTCTTGGCCAGCTGCTGACTGATGGTTGAACCGCCAGCGACAAATCGTCCCTTCTTCTGGTTCTTTTCCATCGCCTTCTGCATCCCTTCCCAGTCGAAGCCTTCGTGATCGACGAACTTGGCGTCTTCGGCCGCGATGATGGCCCTTTTCAGGTGGACGGAAATGCGCTCGTAGGGAACCCACTGCTGCTTGAGCTGAGCCTCCGGCACCTTCTGCCGCAGCTCGGCAAGTCGAATTTCCATGAACCTGGTTTCGCCGGGATTGACCCAACCCCATAGCAACACCCAGCCCAGAAGCCACAACTGCCAGATCAGGAACAATCCGATCAGGCCGAGCAGCCCCCACTTCAGCCAGCGGCTGGCGGTTTTCATTGGCCGAGCTTTGATCTCAGATCAGCCAGTACCTGGCGGGTCGCCGGACGCACCCCGCGCCAGACGAAAAATGCTTCGGCAGCCTGTTCAACCAACATGCCCAAACCATCCGCGCGCTGGACGACGCCTTGCTCCCGGGCTTGCGCCAAAAATGGCGTTTCACTCTGGCCATACATCATGTCGTAAGCCACGCAGCCCTCAGCAAAAATACCGTTCGGCAGGGGCAGCGCGTCGCCGGACAGACTGGCGGAGGTTGCGTTGATCACCAGATCGAAGGTCATATCGTCAGTTTTGGCGAAATTTCCGGCGTTGACCGTAGCCATGTCGGCAAATGATGCGGCCAGCGCCTCGGCCTTGCCGGCGCTGCGGTTGGCAATGAACAGCGAGGCCGGGCGTTCGGCGAGCAGCGGTGCGATGACGCCACGCGATGCGCCACCGGCGCCAAGCAGCAGAATGCGTTTGCCGGCCAGCGAGACGCCAAGATTGTGCACGATATCGCGAACCAACCCGGCGCCATCGGTGTTGTCGCCGAAAATTTCAGTGCCGTTGAAGGCCAGTGTATTGACGGCGCCGGCCCGCGACGCGCGCTCAGACAAGCGCGTTGCCAGACGAAAAGCTTCTTCCTTGAAGGGCACCGTCACGTTGGCGCCTTTGCCCCCCATGGCCACAAATTCCGAAATCGCCGGCTTGAAGCCGTCGACCGCAGCCAGCCGCGCCTCATAGTGCATGTCCTGCCCGGTTGCAGCAGCAAAGGCGGCGTGAATGGCCGGAGATTTCGAATGGGCAATCGGATTGCCAAAAACGCAGTACAAATCGCTCATTTACTGGCCGTATTCAGGGCATCGCCCTGTGTGAAATACCAGGTACGGGCAAAGGACAGTACCGTTGCCCCACCCAGCGCTTGCGTTGGAATGGCGCCAAACGGCGCCGCCATCCGGAGAATGCGCAATGCTGCCTGATCCAGCACCTTGTGACCGGACGACTTTGAAATTTCGGCGTTGTAGAGGCTGCCGTCCTCGGCGCGCAATTCGACAAACAGCACCACGGAGCCATAGAGCTTTCCACGTGCCGCATCGGGATAATTCAGCGTGCCGATCCGCTCGATTTTCTGCTTCCAGGCGTCCAGATAGGATGCGAGGGCATATTCCTCAGTCCGCGCCCCGACAAACTTCTTGCGCGGCCGCTTGCTGTACTCATCCAGCGACTTGCTGATTTCGCCTTCCAGTCGCGCCATGGCCCGGGCCGACTCGGCCAGATCGAGACCACTGACACTCGGCACCGGCGTCGGTTGTTCGGTTGCGGCGTTGGCAGCAGCCACATTGCGCAAGCTTCTGGCTTGCGTCAGCAGGCGTTGCTGTGCCGTTTCCAGCTCCTGTACCCGACGCTGCATTTGCTGGATGGCATCACCATCGTTTTTATGTTCGGCGGGCGGCAGGGGTGTCTTGGCGCGCCGGTTTTCATCAACATTGCCCCCGCCATCCAAGTTGGATTGCGCCAACGCCTGCGCATCATGGGGCTTGCTTGCCGATTTGGCATTGACCAGGATGATGTCCATGGCCTTTTCCCGGAAGGCTTTTGAAGCATCGGGAAATTTGAAATGGACTGTCAGCAGCAAGGCGTGAAACAGCACGGAGATGCCCACCGCCAACCACAGGCGACGGTCGTGCGTCGCCACCGGTGGCAGGCGCAGGGCAGCAACCTTCTTTTTCACTGCGCCGCTTCCTCCGTGGCGTCGGCCAGATTGTTGTCGCCGAGCAAACGGACGTATCGGCAACTCACTTCCGGCGCCAGAAGATCGAGGCTTTCAATGGCCAGACGAACCCGCTGCCCGGCCACGAGATCAGGTGGCAACGAAGGCACGCGCAGCAACAGCGGCAGGTGGTCCAGCTTGACGCTCTGCTCGCGGCGGACAGTGGCCTCGATTTCGGTCAAGCCCTGCTGCTGAATCCAGCGCAGACACCAGTAGCGTTCCATCTGCCGCTGAAAATCGGCATAGGCGGCATAGGTTTGCTCGAAATCCCGCATGGCGCCGAACAGTTCGGCCGATTTCTGGGCAAAAGCCGGCGTTTCGCCCTTCAAACAGGCAATCAACTGCCATTGATTGACCATATCGCAGTAACGACGCAGCGGCGAGGTCATCCAGGCGTATTGCGGCACGCCGAGGCCTTCGTGCGGCAGCGGCGACGTGGTCATGCGGACCTTGCCCTGGGTCTGGGCGCGGTACAGGCAGGCGATATTCTTCTCGGCGAGCAGGCCGCCCCAGGTCGAGTTGGCGACGATCATCAGTTCGGCGACCAGCTTGTCGAGCGGACTGCCGCGCTTGCGCTCGCTGATGTCTACGGTGCAGGCATCCGGATCGGCCAGATCGCCGACGATCTCGAAGTTGTAATCGTTGATGCCCTGCATCGCCGAGGGCTTTCCACGCCGACCCTCGCAAGCATTGGCGAAGTGCCAGAGATGAACCAGTTCATCCTTGAACGGCTGGTCGGGCAATGGGCCATTGATCGTTTCGGCGTTGAACCACGGTTCGATTTCGTGGTGACGCAGGTTGGCGGCGATGTGCACCATCTCCAGCCGCGATTCATGGCTGAGGATTTCCAGCGACTCGTTCACCGTCAGGTAGAGCGACACGGCCGGGCAATCGACGCCACCGGCCAGCGTGTAGTTTTGGACCACAGCATCCGGCAGCATGGTGATCTTGTTGCCGGGCATGTACACCGTGGACAACCGGGCGCGCGCAACGCCGTCGAGCGGCGAGCCGTGTTCGATGGCCAGGCCCGGCGCGGCGATGTGGATGCCGATGCGCGAGCCGATACCGGGCAATTTGACGACCGACAGCGCATCATCGATTTCAGTGGTGTTGGCGTCGTCAATCGAGAAGGCGCGCACGTCGGCGCGCGGCAAGTCACTCGGCAGCTTCGGCGCCTCCAGCGCTGGAAAACCGACGCCCTTGGGGAACTGCTCGTGCAGGAAACGACGGTAGTGCAGGAAGTAGGGCGACTTGATCGCCCCGCACTTGAAGAGCATCTGCGCTGCCGTCAGGCCGACGTCGGCACAGGCCGTCTCGAAGGCTTTGGTTTCCGGTTTATTGCGGTCTGGCGCGTAGAGCAGGGCATCGGTCATTGCGCCGATTTCCGGCGGCAGGCGGAACGCTCTCAGCTCGCCAATCCAGCCTTCCATCGTGAGCGCTTGCTGACGCTTCTTTTCAAGACTGGCCAGAGCAGCTGCGAGAATGTCGGCAGGCGCCTTGCGGAAGCGGCCCTTGCCTTTGCGGTGGAAATAGACGGGCGCGGCGTGCACGGCAAGCAGCACCGCCGTCGCTTCGACCGGCGTGGGTTCGTGTCCGTAGTAATCACGGGCAAAATCAAGAAACGAAAACTCGCCATCGTTGACGCACTCCCACAGGAATTCAGCTTCGATCTCTTCGGCCAGCGGTGTGGCCTGGTCAAGCAAGGCCGCCGCGGAGGGCTTTTCAAAACGCAACAACACCGTTGCGGCCTTGATCTTGCAGCGCTTGCCGGTCGGCATTTCGACCTGCAACGAGCTGTCGTTGTCGGCCATGATGCTGCCGGCCTTAAAGCCGCCATCTTCTTCAAACAATACATTCATCGACGGATTATAGCCCAGCGTATTCAATGATTTGCGGCACAAAGTCGGGAAACTTCGTGAAGCTGTGGTCACCGCCCGGCAGGACAGTTTGCCGGCAACCGGCGTAAAACGCCTGCGCCTGACGGTAATCGAGCACTTCGTCGCCCGCTTCGAGCAACAGCCAGTAGCGCGCCGGCGTTGGCCTGGCTACCTGTGCCCTGAGTTGGGCCGCGTGGGCGTTGGTGAAGGTAAACGGTTCGCCCGTATGAAAATTGGCATGATCACCTTCGAAATTCGACAGATTTATCCGGTCGACCGCAGCAGGATTGATCAGCACGGTATTCAGGCCATATTTTTCAGCCAGATGGTTGGCGTAATGCCCGCCCAACGAGGAGCCGACCAAGGTCACAGTGCCATTCGCCCGCTCGATCAGTCGGCTGACGCTGGCGACTGCTTCATCCGGCACCGGCGCCAACTGCGGACAAACGAACTGCGCCGCCAGGCCGCGCCGTGCCATTTCCTCGGCGAGCAATCGTGATTTCCACGAGGCTGGCGAGGAACAGAAGCCATGCAGATAAAGGATCAGTCCGCGGCCCATTGCACCCAGCCGAATTGCCACGTCGCCAGCACGACAATGCCGAAAGCGATGCGATACCAGGCAAAGACCGTGAAATCATGGCTGGAGATATAGCGCAGCAACCAGCGCACGCACAGGAAGGCGGAGATGAAGGCGGCGACGAAACCGACCGCCCACATGGAGATATCGTCCGCATTGAGCAGGGCGCGCTCCTTGTAGAGCTGGTAAATGGTGGCGATGATCAGCGTCGGAATGGCCAGAAAGAAGGAGAACTCAGTCGCCGCTTTGCGTGACAGACCAAAGAGCAGGCCGCCGATAATGGTCGAACCGGAGCGCGAGGTGCCGGGGATGAGGGCGAATGCCTGCGCAATGCCGAGTTTGAGGGCATCCAGCATGCTCATTTCTTCAACCGTCTGGATGCGGATTTTATGTTCACGCTTCTCCGCCCAAAGAATCACGAAGGCGCCCAGAATGAACGTGGTGGCCACGGTTACCGGATTGAACAGGTGAGCCTTGATCGCCTTGCCAAAAGCCAGGCCCAGAATGGCCAGCGGCAAAAAGGCAACGAACAGGTTGAGGACGAATTTTTGCGCAGCCGCCTCGCTGAAAATACCGCGGGCCACCTTGAGCAGGCGTTCGCGATACTCCCAGACCACCGCCAGAATGGCACCGGACTGGATGACAATTTCGAACAACTTGCCGCGATCATCGTTGAAATTCAACAAATCGCCAGCAAGAATCAGATGCCCGGTCGACGAGATCGGCAGGAATTCGGTCAGCCCTTCGACAATGCCGAGAATGAGCGCCTTGAGGAGAAGAATCGGGTCCATGAAGTACAGCCTGTGCTTTTACCAAGTTGGGGAGGCCGCATTCTACTATCCCGGATGTGTCAAAACCTCGAGTTCAGCCAACCATTTAAGCGCATGCTGCCGGGATGTTCCGCACATTTCAGCCGAAGCCTGCAGCCCGCCGCAGCAGTCGGGGCGCTCGGGCTGGCCGAATATCCGGCAGCGGAATTCGGCATCCAGATGTTCGCAGGGCACGCCGGCCGGCTTGGCCAGCGACGAGATTGACGGCGCAATGCAGCACGCACCACACCCCGGTCGACAAATCATCGGCGCCGCATTTATGCAAATCGGATTGTCACGCATGGGCAAGGGTTGCAGATTTCATTTTTTTCCATTTTTCCCGGTTGACCGCAAGACGCCCAAAAGCGGTGCAAAAAGGCACGGGTTTCAAAGCACCTGATTGTCAGCTTCCAAACAAAACAAACACCCCTGCAACCCGCATTCTGGCGTGATTTGCACCATCGTTGTGCGAATAAAAAAATAGTTCCCAACATTGAAAAATTGTCATCAAACCACTCCTATAATGCGCCCTCTTTACCCAAAATACAGACCAATGACTCTTACCCGCTCCAGCCAACCTGTTGCCCAACTCGGCAGCTCTCACGGCTATCGCCTCGAAGGCGATCTAGCCTTTCTCAACGCTGAAATCCTTTGCGACGAAGCACGCCTGACCGGCCAGGAATGGGCCCTGCAGCTGTGCAGCGATAAAGGTATCAAGTTCGCAGAACTGCCACTCGGCCTGCTTAACCCCAACGGCACGGGTTGCATTCTCGTTAATGGCAGCACCTACGCATTGCCGCCAGCGGGCGATGGCCCGCACATCGTTTCCATGGTACTGGTTTCCGGCTTTGACGGCCTCCTCGACACCATCGAAGACATCGCCAGTTACGAACAAGCCGTCAGCTTCGTGCAACCGCGCATGGAAGGCACCATCTGCAGCGGCTTCACCAATGATGAAATCACCTTCGACATCGCCCGCATCGAAAACCCGCGCGACGCAGACAATATCAGCGGCACCTTGGCCCTTGAACTGTGGGCGCTGGACAGTGAATACGCCGGTGGCGACTGGACCGGCGTGCCGGTTGCCAGCCTTGTCCTCGGCTCGCTGAATGGCCAGACGGAATGGACCGACTGCCATCTGACCACGCATGCTGGTCCGCTACCGGAAGCCGGTCACCTGACCCTGATGCTGCGTGAATGGACACCGGCCGGCTACGTCACCCGTGACTTCCGTGTCCTTGCCCGCCCGAGCGCCACGCCGGCCAAGGCCGAAAAAGCCAAGGCCAAGACAGCTGAAAAGAAAGTCAAAGCCCCGGCTGAAGCCAAGAGCAAGGCCGCCGAAAAGGTAGCGCCAGCCGCTGCCGCACCGGTCGCTGAAAAAGCCAAGGCGGCCGCCCCGGCGCCTGCCGCTGCAGTTGCCACCGCAGGCGTTTCGATCAACACCGCCAGCGCTGCTGAACTCGGCGCCATCAAGGGCGTCAGCAGCGCGCTTGCCAAAGCCATTGTGGCCGGCCGCCCCTATGCCAAGCTGGATGATGTCGTCAGCGCCAAAGGCATGGGCGAAAAACTGCTGAAAAAGATCCGCGCCAACCTCAAGCTGTAATTCAGGCGTCGCCGCCAAAAGCGGCAATCTCCTCGCAAAGGGGCTGCTTCGGCAGCCTTTTTTTTGTTGCTGATTCCGGCTGAATCGCGCCATCCATTTTCGCTTTGGGCCAATTTTCCCAGTTGACCGCAGCAGTCGCGTGGGACGCAGTTCAAGGCAACACCATTGAACCAACGCCTGCGCAGAAACGGCTAGCAGTGACGGCCGAAGGTCAGGCCAGCGATTCCAATGCAGCCCCCCAAAAAATGGGTCGAGTCAGAATCTAGGCGCGACCAGAATTCGACACCTGCATTGAAATTCATGATTAAACAATCAATTCACAATTGTTTAAGTTTTTGAATTAATTGCAATTAATTGGCGAATATAGATTGACATTGTCGAATTTGATAAATAATACTTGGGATTACTAAAGTAATACATTTCTGGCAGCCTGGGGGGGCAACAAATGTTCAATCGTCAGTCCGTACGCTTTCGTATTGCCGTCATCGTTGCACTGGCGGTTTTCATCTCGCTGGGCGGATTTGCACTATTTTTGCACGCGGAAATTCGGGGCGTGAATGAGCGCGATGAAACCGCCAAGCTGAAAAATACGAATGAGCTCCTCTTGAACATGATCGCGCAGACGGATGCCATCCTCCGCCAGCAAGTCGACAGCTGGTCTCATTCCTTTACCGCGACGCTGGCCGGCAATTACACCCTAGAAGCGGGCGAGACGCCAATTCTCAAGTTGAATGGGGTCACACTTAACAGCAACACGAACTATGTGGACGGCTTTAGTCAGGCCAGCAATGGCAACGTCGCGACAATATTTGTCCGAAAAGGGGATGATTTTGTACGGATTTCGACGTCACTCAAAAAGGAGGATGGCAGTCGTGCCACGGGGACGCTACTGGGCCAGCAGCACCCTGCCTACGCCATCCTCCTCGAGGGCAAAAGCTTCGTTGGCAAGGCCACGTTATTTGGTCGTCACTACATGACCAAGTATTTGCCGATCAAGGATGCAAAAAGTGAGGTCATAGGACTGCATTTTGTCGGCATGGACATCATGAACGCGCTCGATTCCATGAAACAGAGCATCAAGGGGGTGAAACTTGGACATACCGGCTATACCTATGTGCTCGATGCAAAACAGGGACCGACCGCCGGCTCGTTGCTGATTCATCCGACAGAGGAAGGAAAAAACATCCTTGATGCAACCGATAGCGACGGGCGCGCCTTCATCAAGGAAATCATCGAGAAGCGCAATGGCATCATGCGCTATCCGTGGCTGAACAAGGAAGCCGGCGAAACCCATGCCCGGGAAAAGATCGTTGCCTACAACGAGTACAAGGACTGGAACTGGATCGTCGTGTCCGGCAGCTATGCCGACGAAATCTTCAGCCTCGCGGAGCATGCACGCAACATCATGATGGGCGCCACCTTTATTCTGACCATTGTCTTGCTCGGCATTCTGACGTTCTATCTGAACCGTATCGTGATAACCCCGCTCGACAGGCTGGTGGTGAGTTCACGCAAGATCGCCGATGGTGATCTGACTGTGAGTATCGGCAGCTCGCGTCACGATGAAGTCGGCAAGGTCATGAACGCCATGCATGAAATGGCCGGAAAACTCAGCACCGTCATCGGTCAGGTCAGGCAGGCCGCGGACAAGATCAGCCTTGCCTCACACAATCTTTCGACGACCGCCGACGAGATCAGCATCGCGACCGACCGGCAGGCGCAGTCCACGGCGGCCTCAGCGTCAGCGCTGGAAGAAGTGACAGTGAGCATCAATGAAGTATCGACCCTGGCCAAGGATACCGAAGACAGCTCCGAACGCACCTCATCGCTGACCCAGCAAAGCGTGCAGTCCATTCACAACGCGGTCGACGAAATGGCATCGATGGCCGCAGCCGTACAGTCATCCTCTAGCCAGGTAGGCAATCTGATGACGCGCACCGAGGAAGTTGGCGGAATCGCCAATGTCATTCGGGAAATCGCCGACCAGACCAATTTGCTCGCCCTGAATGCAGCCATCGAAGCCGCTCGTGCCGGCGAGATGGGCCGTGGATTTGCAGTGGTCGCCGATGAAGTTAGAAAACTGGCAGAGCGAACTGCCAAGGCAACCCATGAAATTACCGCCGAGATCAAGCAAATTCAGGATGAAACGCGAATGACGGTCGACGATATGCGTGCGATTGGACCAAAGGTCCAGCGGGGTCTGGATCGAGTCAATGAAGTATCCGGGATGCTGGAGAGCATCACCCACGAAGCCGCTGAATCCCGACGTCGCGCCATGGAGGTTGCCGATGCAACGAGGGAACAGGCCATCGCTGCCAACGACATTGCTCAAAATGTCGAGCAGGTAGCCCAGATGACAGAGGAAACCAATGCAACGATTCACAGCAATGCCGATAACGCATTGCAGTTGCAGCAAATGGCAGCACAACTGCGCGAACAGGTTGCCTATTTCAAGGTTTGAAATGCGTTCCATAGAAAAAGGCGGCTAAGTTAGCCGCCTTTTTCGTTTATACCTGCTTTTTCGCGTTGACCGTATCAGACCTTGCTATAGACCTCAGCGCCGGCCTTGATGAACTCGATGGACTTGACTTCCATCCCCTTCTCCAGCGCCTCGGCTTCGGCGATGCCTTGAGCCGCCGCATATTCGCGCACGTCCTGCGTGATCTTCATCGAGCAGAAGTGCGGGCCGCACATGGAGCAGAAGTGGGCGACCTTGGCCGATTCCTTGGGCAGGGTTTCATCGTGGAATTCACGCGCCTTGTCCGGATCGAGGCCGAGGTTGAACTGGTCGTCCCAGCGGAACTCGAAGCGCGCCTTGGACAGCGCGTTGTCGCGAATCTGGGCGCCGGGGTGGCCCTTGGCGAGGTCGGCGGCGTGGGCGGCGAGCTTGTAGGTGATGATGCCGGTCTTGACGTCGTCCTTGTCGGGCAGGCCGAGGTGTTCCTTGGGCGTGACGTAGCAGAGCATGGCCGTGCCGTACCAGCCGATCATCGCGGCGCCGATGCCGCTGGTGATGTGGTCGTAGCCCGGCGCGATGTCGGTGGTCAAAGGTCCAAGGGTGTAGAACGGGGCTTCGCTGCACTGGTCCAGCTGCAGGTCCATGTTCTCCTTGATCATGTGCATCGGCACGTGGCCGGGGCCTTCGATCATGACCTGTACGTCGTGCTTCCAGGCGATCTGGGTGAGTTCGCCGAGGGTCTTCAGTTCACCGAGCTGGGCTTCGTCGTTGGCGTCGTAAATCGAGCCGGGGCGCAGGCCGTCGCCGAGGCTGAAGGCGACGTCGTAGGCCTTCATGATTTCGCAGATTTCCTCGAAGTGCGTGTAGAGGAAGCTTTCCTTGTGGTGGGCGAGACACCACTTGGCCATGATCGAGCCGCCGCGGGAGACGATGCCGGTCATCCGGTTGGCGGTCAGCGGCACGTAACGGAGCAGCACGCCGGCGTGGATGGTGAAGTAGTCGACACCCTGTTCAGCCTGTTCGATCAGCGTGTCGCGGAAGATTTCCCAGGTCAGGTCTTCGGCCTTGCCGTTGACCTTTTCCAGCGCCTGGTAGATCGGCACGGTACCGATCGGCACCGGGCTGTTGCGGATGATCCATTCACGCGTTTCGTGGATGTTCTTGCCAGTGGACAGGTCCATCACGGTGTCGCCGCCCCAGCGGATCGACCAGGTCATTTTCTCGACTTCTTCCTGAATGGAAGAACCCAAGGCCGAGTTGCCGATGTTGGCGTTGATTTTGACGAGGAAGTTGCGGCCGATGATCATCGGCTCGCTTTCCGGGTGGTTGATATTGTTGGGGATGATGGCGCGGCCGCGGGCGATTTCGCTGCGGACGAATTCCGGGGTGATTTCTTCCGGGATGCTGGCGCCGAAATTCTGGCCGGGGTGCTGGCGACCGAGCAGGGCAGCCATTTTTTCACCCATTTTGCCGGTTGACCGCAGCGATTCCATGTAGGCGCGACGGTTGTTGTTTTCGCGGATGGCGACGTATTCCATCTCGGGGGTGATGATGCCTTGGCGGGCGTAGTGCATCTGGCTGACGTTCTTGCCGGACTTGGCACGCAGCGGCTTGCGGTGCAGGCCGGGGAAACGCAATTCGTCGAGTGCCTTGTCTTCGGCGCGGATGCGACCGAATTCGGAGGTCAGACCGGCCAGTTCTTCAACGTCATTGCGCTCGGCAATCCATTGGGCGCGCAAGGCGGGCAGGCCGTTGCGGATGTCGATCCTGGCAACCGGGTCGGAATAGGGGCCGGAGCAGTCGTAAACATAAACCGGCGGATTCTTTTCACCACCGAAAGCGGTCGGCGTATCGTCCTGCGAGATTTCGCGCATCGGCACGCGGATATCCGGGCGGGAGCCTTCGATGTAAACCTTGCGGGAATTGGGCAACGGCTGGACTGCGGCCTCGTCGACATGGGCGTTGGCGGCGAGGAATTGTTCTTTGGCGTTCATGGTGGCTCCGTGCGTAGTTGCAACGGGTAAGACGGGCAGGGAGCGATCTGGTTCCAACGGCAGAGTTCGTTTCCCTACGACGGCATGACCCGGTCAGGTTCGAAGGGTATTTCTCAGTCGCCCGACACGGCCGACACCCCTAACGAGAGGCTGCAAGTTACTGGAAATACAGGCAAAATGCAAGGAATGGCAAAATTCACTCAAGGTTTTCAGATTTCGGCCGAAATATTGTCGACAAGCTGCAGAATCCAAAAAGAAAACGAGGGAACCAAGATGCGCTTACTGATGATCATCGGCATGCTCGCCGCGCTGCCGTGGGGGGCAGCCTTGGCAGCGCCAACCTGGCAAACCATTTCTTCAGAACCCGGCAAGCGCATTGAAATTGACCGTACCAATTTGAAGCGGGAAGGCAGCGTCGTTCAAGCGCTGGGCCGCGTAGTGCTGGATAAGGAGTTGATCGACGGACGCTCTGGTGCGCCTTATCGGGTCATTGAAGCGACGACTCGATACGATTGCGCCACCCGTAGCGCCAATACGATCAAGCGCACGTTCAAGAAAAACGAAAACGATATCGTTCGCGAAGAAGAGCCGAAGGGCATCGAACTCCCGGTGCGGACCGGCACACTGGACGACAAAGTCCTGCGCGAAGTATGTCGCCCGCCCAAGGACACACAGGTCGAGTTGGCCAAGAAGGCCAATGAAGCCGCCGGGGAACTCAAAGCCGCCAACGATGCGTTGCTGAAGAAGGAATTGGCCAAGGCCGAAAAGCCGAAAAGCATCAAGGTGGCCGAAGCCGGACATGGCGCCGCAGCGGCCAAGGAGGAGAAGGATACCGAACACGCTGCCATTCCTTCCATTCGACCCAACCTCAAGGCCGTCGCCGAAGCAGCCAAAGAACCCAAAGCGCCGGCGCCACCGCCAGCCACCCGCGAAATCGCGCCAGCGAAACCATCGACCGTCGTTGTGCATAGCACTAGCCATGCACCGGTTCGCAAAGCGAGAAAAACGCCGAAATCAGAAGGCTACATGCTGGAACTGGCCCAGACCGAGCCAGCCGTACAGCATGCCAATATTCACTGGGATTACGAAGGTCCCGGCGGGCCTGACAACTGGTCCAATCTCAGCCCGAACAACAAGTCCTGCGCCATCGGCCAGCGCCAATCACCAATCGACATCAAGGACGGCATCAAGGTCGATCTGGAGCCGATCAAGTTCAACTATCGTCCGTCGACGTTCCGCATCATCGATAACGGCCATACCGTTCAGGTCGAGGTTGGTGAGAATTCGATATCGCTGACGGGCAAGACTTATGAACTCGTCCAGTTCCATTTCCACCGCCCATCCGAGGAAAAGGTCAATGGCCAGCGTTTCGACATGGTCGTCCATCTGGTACACAAATCGGATGATGGGCAGTTGGCCGTGGTCGCCGTGTTACTCGAACGCGGGAACGAAAATCCGTTCATCCAGACGCTATGGAACAACCTGCCACTGGAGAAAAACCTGCCGGTTGCTCCGCCGACCACCCTGATTGATCTCAATACCCTGCTGCCGGCGGCCCGTAACTACTACACCTACATGGGCTCGCTGACCACACCGCCTTGCTCCGAAGGAGTGCTGTGGCTGGTCATGAAACAGCCGGTTCAGGTATCCCCCGACCAGATCAACATCTTCAGCCGACTCTACAGAAACAACGCCCGCCCGATCCAGCCAGCCGGCGGCCGACTGATCAAGGAAGGTCGTTGACCGAAAAGCCGGGGCGATGGTAACTTAATGACCGACAAGTCATTAAGTTAGCCACCAGCAATGCTCGCCCCCCGGAAACGCCGCAAGGAAGCCCGCCCCGCCGAACTGCTTGAAGCAGCGCTTGGCTTGTTCGTCGAAAAAGGCTTTACCGCCACCCGCCTTGAAGATGTTGCGGCCCGCGCCGGCGTTTCGAAGGGCACGCTGTATCTCTACTTTGAAAACAAGGATGCACTGTTCAAGGCGGTAATTCAGGAAGGGATCATTCCCGTCATCGCCGAAAATGAGGCGATTGCGGCCCGGCATACCGGATGCAGCTTCGCGTTGCTGGAGATACTGCTCGACAACTGGTGGTCAAAAATCGGCCAGACCGCTTTTGCGGGCATCCCCAAACTGATGGTTGCCGAGGCTAGAAATTTTCCGGATCTGGCACGCTTTTATTACGAACATGTCATCAGTCGGGGACGGGGACTGGTGGGGTTCGCTTTGCGGCGCGGCATGGAGAGTGGTGAATTTCGTTCGATGGATGTCGAAACCACCATCGACGTCATCATTGCCCCCATCCTGATGCTGTTGATCTGGCGCTATTCCATGAGTTGCTGCCAGAACAGCGAGAGCGATCCGCAGCTATATTTGCGTATCCACATGGATCTTTTGCGGCAGGGTTTGCGCAAGACGGAAAATGAGACTCAGGTATAATTTTGTTTTGTCGGAATCAATATATTAGCCTGTGCTAATATTTAGCCTGCGGAGACACACATGAACATCGAGCAAGCACGTTTCAACATGATCGAACAGCAGATCCGTCCATGGGATGTTCTGGATCCGCAGGTTCTCGACCTCCTATTCGTCGTCAAGCGCGAAGATTTCGTGCCGCCCGCCTATCGCAACCTGGCTTTTGCCGACATGGAAATTCCTCTCGGTGGCGGTCAGCAAATGCTGGCCCCGAAGATCGAAGCCAAAATGCTGCAGGAACTTGGCCTCAAGAAAACCGACAAGGTTCTTGAGATCGGCACCGGCAGTGGCTACATGGCGGCCCTGTTGGCCGCCCGTGCCGACCACGTAGTAACCGTCGAAACCCGCCCGGAATTGATCGAAATGGCCAAGCAAAATTTCGAACGCGCCGGCATTACCAATATCACCGTTGAACGTGGCGATGGCGCCAAGGGCTGGGCGCAACGCGGCCCTTACGACGCCATTGTCGTTTCCGGCTCACTTCCGGCTGTTCCGGATGCCTTGCTCAAGCAGTTGCGTGTCGGTGGCAAACTGGCCGTTGTGGTTGGCGAAGCACCGGTCATGGAAGCCCAGTTGATTACCTGTACGGCCGACGGCATCTACAACACGGTCAACCTCTTTGAAACAGTGATTCCCGCACTCGACGGCGTCGAGGTCAAGGGAAGCTTCACCTTCTGATGCAACAGGTCAGAGCCAGACAGCTTGCAGAATGGCTAGCGGATGAAAGCCGGCCAGATCCGGTGCTGCTTGATGTGCGGGAGTTGGCCGAGCTGGAAATCTGCCAAATCGAAGGTTCACAGCATATTCCCATGCACCTGATTCCGATGCGTTGCGCTGAAATTGACGCGGCGCGTGATGTGGTCGTTATTTGTCATCATGGCGGGCGCAGCATGCAGGTCGCCATGTTTCTCGAGCGAAACGGCTTTGATGCCGTCTATAACCTGATGGGCGGCGTCGAGGCCTGGGCCGGCGAAGTCGACCCAGGCATGCGTCGTTACTGAGGATGGCATGAAAAAAATCGCCTGGCTGATCGTTTCTCCCTTGCTGGCTTCGCCGCTCTTCGCGGCAGATCTGATGCAGGTCTATCGTGATGCCCAGGACAACGACCCCACATTTGCAGCGGCCCGCGCAACACTGGACGCCGGCCAGGAAAAAATGCCACAGTCCCGGGCTGGCCTGTTGCCCAGTCTGACGCTCTCGGGCAATACCGTCTGGAACAAGAACGAAATCAGCACGCACAATGGTCCGACCATTGCCAAACCGAATTACAACGCCAACGGCTACCAGCTGACACTGACCCAACCGCTGTTTCGCTGGCAGAACTGGGTTTCATACGGCCAGTCAAAACTGCAGGTGGCGCAAGCTGAAGCGAACTTCGTCCAGGCCCGGCAGGATCTGATCCTGCGCGTGTCGCAGGCTTATTTTGACGCCATCTATGCGGTCGAAAATCTCAAGGCGGTGCAGGCGAACAAGATTGCGATCACCCAGCAACTGGAATCTGCCAAGAAGAATTTCGAGGTCGGCACGGCGACCATCACCGATACGCATGAAGCACAGGCGCGCTACGATCTGGCGGTTGCGCAGGAAATTGCCGCCGAAAGCGATGTCGAGATCAGGCAGCATGCGCTGCAAGCGATCATCGGCAAGGTCCCGGGCCCACTCGCCAGCACGCGCAAGGATGCAGAGCTGACCACCCCGCAACCGAATGACATGAACCAATGGGTTGCTGCCGCTGAAAAAGACAGCATCAGCGTTCAAATCCAGCAAGCCATCGCGGACATTGCCGCCAGCGAAGTCGACAAGCAGCGCGCCGGCCACTATCCGACGGTGGACCTGGTGGCCAATCAGGGACACTCCAAATCCTTCGCCTCGACCTACGGTCTTTATGACACCGATTACCAAAACATTGGCATTCAGGTAAATATTCCGCTTTATCAGGGCGGACTCACCGTTTCTCGCGAACGCGAGGCGGCGGCCAATCGAATGGCCGCGCAATCCGGCCTCGATGCCGCACGACGCGGCGCGGCGCTGTCGGCTCGCCAGTATTATCTCGGCGTGGCCAATGGCCTGGCCCAGGTCAGGGCATTGAAGGCGGCGCTGGTTTCATCGCAATCAGCCCTCGAATCGAACAAGCTGGGTTACGAAGTGGGCGTGCGCATCAACATCGACGTACTGAATGCCGAAAACCAGGTCTATGTCACCCGCCGCGATCTGGCCAAAGCGACTTTAGACACGCTGATGGCGCAACTGCGGCTGAAGGCGTCCACCGGCGCTCTGGGCGAAGATGATGTCGCCCAGATCAACGCCCTGCTCGACCCGTCCACCGCGCAATAAGCGCCAAGATGCGCTGGGTCGCACCCTGATGGGTGCGGGCAAATGTTCTGGCGGCGGAACGCATGGTCAATAATTCCGTTTTTTGGCTAAAAATCCGGTTGACCGTGGACGCCAGCATGGCCGGGCTATCAACGCGCTGTGCCGCACCGGCAGCAATCGCATCCTCCGTCGCCTGCTTGAAATTGAAGGTATGCGGCCCGATCAGCACCGGACAACCGCAAGCTGCTGCTTCAATCAGATTCTGCCCGCCCAACGGCAGCAAACTGCCACCGATGAAAGCCAGATCAGCCAGCGCGTAGTAGGCGACCATTTCACCCATGCTGTCCCCCAGCCAGATCTGCGTGTCAGCAGTGGGCATTGCCACGCTGCGACGTGCAAATCGCAGCCTCTCGCTTTGCAGCAAAGCGGCCACCTCGTCGAAACGCTGCGGATGGCGCGGCACCAGTACGAGCAAGGCATCAGGGACCGTCACGCAACGCCATGCCTCGAGCAGCAACGGCTCTTCGCCCTCACGTGTACTGGCCGCGAGCCAGACCGGCCGGTTGCCCACGACCTTTTTCCAATCACCGCCCAGCGCAATTTTGTCAGCAGACGGCGTGACATCAAACTTCAGATTGCCACACACCTCGACCGGGCTTGCCCCAAGGCCGGCCAAGCGTTCGGCGTCGCCAGGGGTCTGCGCGGCAACACCGGCCAATGCGGAAAACGCCGGTCGCACCAGCGCCGAAAAGCGACCGTAACCGCGGGCCGAACGCGCCGATAGCCGGGCATTGGCAAGGACCATCGGCACATGGCGGCGCTTGGCGCCGGCCAGAAGATTTGGCCAGATTTCTGTTTCCATCAACACACCGACATCCGGGGAAAAATGGCGAAGAAACCGGTCGACCGCATCCGGATAATCATAGGGAAGATAGGCCTGAATCACCTTGTCGCCATAAACCTGCCGCCCTGCCTCACGGCCGGTCGGCGTCATGCCGGTCAGCAGGATGCGATGATCCGGCCAGCCGGTCAGCAAGCCTTCGATCAAGGGTTGGGCGGCTCGGGTTTCGCCCACGGAAACGGCATGCACCCAAATCAGCTTTGGGTGGGTCGATTGGCGGTAGAAACCATAACGCTCACCAATATTCTGCAGGTATTCCGGCTGCTTTCGGCCACGCCAAAGCAGCCGAACCCAGATCAGCGGGGTAATCAGATACAGCAACAGCGAATACGCGAACCGCGCCATCAGCTCAGTGCCAACTGCAAGTCGGCTAGTACCGCCGCCGCTGACGGAATCTGGTTCTTGCCACCCAAATTGCGATAAAACCCGGCACCGAGAACCCCGGTCAGGCCGGGATCCGTCGCGGTATAAAGGGCAATGGTCGGGACCTTGAGCGCAACGGCCAGATGCGTCAACCCGGTATCGACCCCGACGGCTGCACGCCCCCCCGCCAGCAGGGAGGCAAGCGCCGGAATAGTCATCGGCGGTGCCGAAATGCCGCCCGGGATGCCGGCCGCGATGCGACTGGCCCGTTCGCGTTCAACGCTGCTGCCACCGGGCAATACCACACCATAGCCAAGCGAATTGAGTTGCAGCCCCAAAGCCAGCCAGTTTGGCTCCGGCCACAGTTTGTCGTCGCGGCTTGTGGCCGTCAGAAAGACAACGTAGGGTCGGTGCGGCAACCAGTCGAATTTCGTGTCGGCCACCTCAATGCCGTAGTCCGCGTCGCCCTGCAACGTATAGCCCAGCGCGGCCGCCGCCAATTGACGGTTGCGTACTACCGCATGCAAGTCGCGAGCAACCCTGAAACGCCGGTCATAGAAGCGGGCGGCAGCAGGCTCGCGCGCCGATTCCGCCGCGTAGCCCAGCACCGGTCCGCGTGCCTGGCAAGCGAGCAGGGCACTCTTCAGCAAGCCCTGGGTATCAATGATCGCATCGTAGGACGATGCCTGCAGTCGGCGGCGGGCATCAGCCAGATTCCGCCAGGTAGCCGCCTTCAGTAACTGCTTGCGCCAACGCCGGACAGCCACCGGGATGATTTCCTGAACGCCCGGATGCAAACGCGGTATGGCCGCGAAGCTTTCTTCGGCACACCAGTCAATGACGGCATCCGGAAAGTGACTTTTGATGTCACTGACTACCGGCAAGTTATGGATAACATCGCCGAGCGAGGAAGTTTTCACGATCAAAATACGCATCGGCGGATAAAATTAGCACTTTCGAAACACTCATTATAAATGCCAGCCTCGTCTAAGCTGCTGTCTGATGCGATCATCGTCCGCTCTGCTGCGCCGATCAGGCACCGCCGGTACGCCCATCTGCAATGCCGTCAGCCGCTTGCCGCGCCATGAATCACACCAAGATCAACGAATGTCATAAACATGATGCTGCGCTACGATAAAATCTCCGTCATTTCATCTGAGGTAGTCCTGTGAAAATTCTTGTTACCGGCGCTGCCGGCTTCATCGGCTCGACTGCCACGCTGCGCCTGCTGGCCCGTGGTGACGAAGTGGTTGGATTGGACAACCTGAACGATTATTACGAAGTCTCGCTCAAGGAAAACCGCCTCAAGCGCCTCACCGCCTTGCCCGGCTTCCGCTTCGTCAAGCTCGACGTGGCCGATCGTGCCGGCATGGACAAGCTTTTTGCCGACGAGAAATTCGACAAGGTCATCCACCTTGCCGCGCAGGCCGGCGTCCGTTATTCGCTGCAAAATCCACACGCCTACATCGAGAGTAATATTGTCGGCTTCACCAACATTCTCGAAGGTTGCCGCCACAACAAGGTGCAGCATCTGGTCTACGCCTCCAGTTCGAGCGTTTATGGCGGCAACACCAAGATGCCGTTCTCCGAACACGACAGCGTGGATCACCCGGTCAGCCTCTATGCGGCAAGCAAAAAGGCCAACGAACTGATGGCGCACACCTATAGCCACTTGTTCGGCCTGCCGACGACGGGCCTGCGCTTCTTTACCGTCTATGGCCCGTGGGGCCGTCCGGACATGGCGCTATTCCTGTTCACCAAGGCCATCCTTGAAGGCCGGGCGATCGACGTTTTCAACTACGGCAACATGCAGCGCGATTTCACCTACGTCGACGACATCGTCGAAGGCGTCATTCGCGTGCTGGACAAGAACGCTGCGGTCAACCGGGAATATGATCCAATTTCCGCAGATCCGGCGACCAGCAATGCGCCGTACCGAGTGTTCAACATCGGCAACAACAACCCGGTTCCATTGCTCGATTTCATCGGTGCCATCGAAAAGGCGCTCGGCATGACCGCAGAAAAGCGCCTGTTGCCCCTGCAGGATGGCGATGTACCCGCCACCTACGCCAACACCGATCTACTGAACGACTGGGTCGGTTTCGTCCCAGGCACCCCCATCCAGGAAGGCGTCAGCCGATTCATTGCCTGGTACCGTGATTATTACAAGGTTTAAGGATTCGTTATGTGCGGCATCGTCGCGGCAGCAGCCGGCAACAACATTGTTCCCGTTCTTGTCGAGGGCTTGAAGAAGCTTGAGTATCGAGGCTACGACTCAGCCGGTCTGGCCGTCATTGAAGCCGGCAGCATTGCACGCGTGCGCTCGGTCGGTCGTGTTGCAGAACTGGAAGCCGCATCTGCCCACACACAATCCGTCACCGGCATTGCCCACACCCGCTGGGCGACCCATGGTGTGCCATCCGAACGCAATGCACACCCACATGTTTCCGGCACCATTGCCGTCGTCCACAATGGCATTATCGAAAACTACGAGTCGCTGCGCAGCGAACTGACCGCGCAAGGTTATGTTTTCACCTCGGATACTGATACCGAAAGCATCGCCCACCTGATCCAGGCTACGCTAAAAATCGAGCCTGACCTCTTCAGGGCCGTACAACTCGCCTGCCAGCGCCTGGTCGGCGCCTACGCCATTGCCGTCGTCGACCACACTCAGCCAGGCAAGGTCATCGTCGCCCGCGAAGGCTCGCCACTGTTGCTGGGCGTCTCTGACACCGGCAACTACGCCGCATCCGATGCCTCGGCCCTGTTGCAAGTCACCCGCAACATGGTTTATCTGGAGAACGGCGACATTGCCGAATTGACCGCCAACAAGGTCAGGATCACCCGTCTCGACGGCACCGCGGTTGAGCGTCCTGTGCATGTTTCCCAGCTCTCGGCTGCCGCCGTCGAACTCGGAAATTATCAACACTACATGCAGAAGGAAATCTTCGAGCAGCCGGAGGCACTGGCCAACACACTTGAGATCGTCGGTGGCAGCAAGTCCATCCAGCCCGGCATTTTTGGCGCCGAGGCCGCCAATCTGATGGCCGATGTCGACTCGATACTGATTCTCGCCTGCGGCACCAGCAGCCACTCCGGCTTTACCGCTCGCTACTGGCTTGAATCGATTGCCGGCGTGCCATGCAATGTGGAAATCGCCAGCGAATACCGCTATCGCACCTCGGTGCCCAATCCGCGCCAGCTGATCGTTGCCATCTCCCAATCCGGCGAAACCGCCGACACGCTGGCGGCGCTGCGCCATGCCAAGTCGCTCGGCCAGATGAAGACCCTGGCCATCTGCAACGTACCGGAATCGGCCATCGTCCGAGAGTGCGCGCTGCGCTTCATCACCCGCGCCGGGCCGGAAATCGGGGTTGCCTCAACCAAGGCCTTTACCACCCAGCTTGCTGCGCTCTTTCTGCTGACCCTGGTCGCCGCGAAGGTCAAGGGTCGCCTCAGCGATGAACAGGAAGCTACCTATATTCACCAGTTGCGCCATTTGCCGGTCGCGGTCAACAAGGTGCTCGAGCTGGAAGACGAAATCAAGGTCTGGGCCCAGCGATTTGCCGACAAGCATCACGCGCTCTTCCTCGGTCGCGGTCGTCACTACCCGATCGCCATGGAAGGCGCGCTCAAGCTCAAGGAAATTTCCTACATTCACGCCGAAGCCTACCCCGCCGGCGAGCTCAAGCACGGCCCGCTGGCACTGGTCGATGCAAAGATGCCCGTGATTTCCGTCGCGCCGAACGACCTGTTGCTCGACAAACTGAAATCGAATCTCAAGGAAGTTCAGGCGCGTGGCGGCGAACTCTACGTCTTTGCCGATGCCGACTCGGAAATTCAGGAATCGGAAGGTGTGCATATCCTGCGCCTGCCGGAACATTACGGCGAGCTGTCACCGATCCTGCACGTCATTCCGCTTCAGCTGCTCTCGTATCATGTTGCACTCGTCAAGGGAACCGATGTGGACAAGCCACGCAACCTGGCCAAATCGGTCACGGTCGAATAGCGCAGCCGGGGAAATATTTTGATTTCGACCGTTTTTTCCGGTTGACCGCGGCCATGGCCACGTACGCCATTGGCGACATCCAGGGCTGCTATGACTCGCTGCAGCGACTGCTCGAGGTCTGCGCCTTTGATCCGAGCACCGATCGCCTGTGGCTGGTCGGTGACCTGGTCAATCGCGGGCCGAAATCGCTGGCAACACTGCGCCTGATCAAATCCTTGGGATCCTCGGCGATCACCGTCCTGGGCAACCATGATCTCTACCTGCTGATGGTTGCGGAGGGCGGCGCCAAGTTCCGCGGCAAGGACGATACGCTGCAGGAAATTTTCGATGCGCCGGACTGCGCAGAATTGCTCGACTGGCTACGCCATCAACCCATTTGCCACACCGAAGGCGAATACTGCCTGGTGCACGCCGGCCTGCTCCCGCAATGGACCGCAAGCCGCGCCCGGGAACTGGCTCGCGAAGTCGAGGCCGCCCTGCAAGGCAAGGACTTCCGCAAGTTCATCCAGAACCTGTGGGGGAGCGAACCTGCCGGCTGGTCGGACGATCTGAAAGGCTGGCCACGGTTGCGCGTCATCGTCAATGCCATGACCCGGATGCGCTTCTGCACCCCCAAAGGCATCATGGAATTCAAGGTCAAAGGTAAAATCGCCAATGCCCCCAAGGGCCATCTACCCTGGTTCGATCTGCCAGGCCGGAAAAGCACCGATTCCGTCCTGGTCACCGGCCACTGGTCGGCGCTGGGCCTGAAAATTACACCAAACTTGCTGGCGCTGGATTCCGGATGTCTGTGGGGAGGCCATCTGACGGCCGTTCGCCTGGAAGACCGCCAAATTTTTCAGGTGGATTGCTCACCAACGGAAGCCCTGCCGCCAAAGCGATAGCTTCACGTGCTTCGACTGCCACCTGCTTGCGGTCCTCACCATTCAACCCCCGCAAGGGCGTCGTCACTAGTCGGGCAATCAGGCGTTTTCGCCCCAGAATCGCCGCCGTACATTGACCCATCGAAATATCACCATCGTAACGCGGCGCCAAGCTGCGCTGACCATCCAGCTCCCAGTAGGAAATCGCTACCGGCAATACCGGCCGCCCGGCCGCCAACGCCGGTTGAATCAGCGCTGCATGAAAATGCAGCAGGCTTCGGCCATCGGTGGTGGTGCCTTCGGGGAAAACAGCCACATGCTTCCCTTTGTCGAGAATCCGGGCAACCTGCTCGTTGATCACCTTGGCGTGGCCGCGACTACCTCGCCGTAGAAAGACAGTATCGTTCTTCGCAGCCAGCCATCCGATCAACGGCCAGTGATGTACTTCTTCCTTGGACACAAAAGCAGCCGGCAAGGCTGCATTGATCACGTAGATGTCGATCCACGAAATATGATTGGCAACAATCAGTGCGCCGGGAACGGCATGCGTCAGATCGGCCTCGACCTCAACGCCAAGCGCATCCAGCAACGCCGCCGACCAAGTGGCTTTCAGGGCGAGCCGCTGTCGCTCACTGCACAGTGGAAACACGCACAGTGAAAAAAGTACGCCGCTGATGACCAGCAGGGCAATACGAAAAATCCGGAAAGCGCGAATGGCTATATTCGTCTGGCTCAGTCTTCTTACCCCAGGTAATGCTTGGCATAACGGCCCGAAACCTTGGCCATCGGCATCAGAATCGGCAGGTCAGCGGTATTGAAATCAGGATCCCATGCCGGCTCACCGCAAATCCACGCCCCAGCCCGCAGGTAACCTTTGATCAATGGCGGCGTCTCAGCCGGATGATCCTGCTGCAAGGCAGCCAATGGTAGCGGACACCGCGGGAAGACGCGGTATTCCTGCGGACCAAGATGATCGACAGCCAAACGATTATACAAGCTGGCCGCGGCGTGCCCGCCATCAGCCATGCTGATCGAGGCGCAGCCCATCAGATAATCATAGCTGTTCTCGACCATGAACTGAGCAAGGCCAGACCATAGCAGGGTAATCGTTGCGCCAGTGCGGTAGTCAGGATGCACGCAGGAACGACCGATTTCCACCAAACGGGAGCGCAGATGCTGCAGACGAGTCAGATCGAACTCATTTTCGGAGTAGTAACCAACCTGGCGGGCATTTTCAGGGGTCAGAATACGGTATGTACCGACAATTTCGCTGCTTTGGGTGTCGCGTACGACCAGATGCTGGCAGTACGGGTCATAAATATCGTGATCTACCCCGGGGGTACGACTCGGCAGATTGGCCCCCATTTCACCGGCAAACACACGGTAGCGCAGACGCTGCGCTTCGAGAATATCACTCTGGCTGCGGGCAAAACCCACGGCCAGACTCTTCTTTTCGGGACGGCTTCGACCCGCAGTCTTATGGACATTTTCCATCTTCGTTCTCCTTGTATTCGTGGAGAACAAGTCTGGATCAAGGTTGTTACAAGCGCTTTGCCCGAAGATGACAGCGATATTTCACGTCACAAATGCTTACCAGGGCAATACCCCAAATGCCTTGCGATAACGCTCGGCGATTTCTTCACGACTCGGCTGATGATTCTGGCCGCCACGATGAGCAATCTTGATCGAACCCATCACGGCGGCAAGACGCCCCGTGGTCAGCCAGTCAAAGCCATTCGCAATCCCGTACAGCAAACCGGAACGGTAGGCATCGCCACAGCCCGTCGGATCGAGAATCTGATCGGCCGCAACACAGGGGATATCATGGCGAACACCATCGGCGTAAATTTCAGAGCCTTCGCCACCACGCGTCACAATCAGCGCCTTCAAACTGCCGGCAAGCTGCTCGAGGCTTCGACCAGTACGGTCGCACAGCAGCTTGGCCTCGTAGTCGTTAAAGCACGCGTAATCCGCCAACTGGATGAAATCGAGCAATTCGTCACCATTAAACATCGGTAGCCCCTGACCGGGATCGAAGATGAACGGTACGCTGGCGTCAGCAAAGTCACGGGCGTGCTGCATCATGCCCTCGCGGCCATCGGGTGCAACGATCCCGAGCTTGGCATTGGCACTCTCGACCTTGTTCAGATGAGAAAAGCTCATGGCACCTGGATGAAAGGCAGTGATCTGATTGTCGTCCAGATCCGTTGTAATGAATGCCTGCGCCGTAAAGCTGCCGTTAACCTGGCGAACATGTGTTCGTGGCAAGCCCAGCTTGTCGAGGCGATCAAGATACGGTGCCGCATCGTCACCGACCGTCGCCATGATCATCGGCTCTCCACCCAACAACATCAGGTTATAGGCAATATTCCCAGCGCAGCCACCGAATTCACGACGCATCTCCGGCACCAGAAACGCAACGTTCAGAATATGGATTTGCTCAGGCAAGATGTGATTCTTGAAGCGATCCGGGAAGACCATGATGTTGTCGAAGGCGAGCGAACCGCAAATTAAAGTGGTCATAGGAGGTCAGGGATAGAAGATGTAAAGGCGATAACCGGAGGCACCGATATCCTTGGCCTCGATCCAAAGCTTGACGGCCACATCACCGTTGGCTGGAAAAGCATCTGAGTTGATGCCCGGCGGCAGATAATCGGTTGCGACCATGATGCGCCGCGAGACTACTTTATCGTTGGTATCGGTCAGGCTCAGTTCAAGCGCTGGCCAGGCCTGTGCATAACCAGCACGATTTTTGAGCGTGGCCTGAAGGACAAAAAGGCCACGCACGTTGTCGGACTGCAGGTCTGACGTTTCAATGGACACCAGCGCCGCATTTCGCGGCAATGGAACGTCAATCCCGGCCAGGGAATACAACCCCCATGTCTCGGGCAGACGCAAGGTGATTTCAGTTCTGAAGTGATACAACAACTGGCCCAGCAAACCAACCAGCAGGACCACGGAAACGAGCATAAACGGCCAGATCGCGCGCTGATTCGACTCACCCACAAATCCGCCCGACCCATCTCCCGTCAAAGTACCCGCAGCCCAGCGATCGAAAGCGGGCGTATCACTTAACTCGCGCGCAGCGACCAACCCGGCCTGGCGGGCAGCCTGCGTTGACTCATCAGGAGACTCCTGAGGGCTCTCCGCATGCGTCTGAGCAGATTCCTCTGCCCCGGAAACCAACGCTTCAACACTCTCTGACTCGGCAATAACCGGCGCAGCCGAAAAGCCCTCTGCAAGCACTTCACCGGCTTGCATGTTCTCAACAAGAACCTCGGGGGAATAGATTTCCGGCACGTCATCCGCTGAGACGTCTGCTTCTGGCTCTGGCTCTGGCTCTGGCTCTGGCTCTGGCTCTGGCTCTGGCTCTGGCTCTGGCTCTGGCTCTGGCTCTGGCTCTGGCTCTGGCTCTGGCTCTGCCTCCGGCTCCGGCTCCGGTGGCACCTGGTATGGTGTCAATTCGGACAGGTGTTCGCCTGTTTGAGCGTCAACCTCTCCGATTGTCGGCACATCTTCCTCAGAAGAGGCAGGCCCCGGGAGCAAGTAGTCAAATGCATTGAATACACCATGGCAACTACCGCACCGAACCTTGCCGGCCTTCAGACGTAGCTGCGCGGAAGTGACACGAAAGACCGTGTTGCAAGCCGGGCAGCGTGTCCGCGTCAAGGTTTGATTCCGGCCAGGCATACCCAGTCTTCACGAGTATCTGCCACATGCATCGGCATCCACTGGGCGTAGATGGCAATGATTTCATCGGCTTGTTCGCGCAGTATCCCTGACAATGCAAGCCTTCCTCCCGAGCGAACATGGGCACAGATGGCCGGCGCCAGCACTCGCAAGGGATTGGAAAGGATATTGGCGACCACTAGATCGTATTCGCCCGCCACCGGCGTGGTCGAATCAGCAAACAACGCAACCACGCCATTACGTTCGGCATTCGCACGAGCCGCTTCAACCGCCAATGGATCAATATCAACACCGGCCACCGACCCAGCGCCCAGACGAGCCGCTGCTATGGCCAGAATGCCGGAACCGCACCCGTAGTCGAGTACGGTGCAACTATCGGACACATGTCGCTCCAGCCATTCCAGACATAGCCGCGTGGTTGGATGCGAGCCTGTACCGAAGGCCATTCCGGGATCCAGAATCAGGTTGATTGCATTCGGATCCGGTGTTTCATGCCAGGATGGGACAATCCAGAGACGTTCTGAAACACGAATCGGATCGAATTGGGACTGGGTAAGCTGCACCCAGTTCTGCTCAGCCACTGGCTCGACAGCGTAGGCAGGGGCTTCGGCAAGCCCGACAGCCTGTGCCACCTCACTCAGCAAAGCCTCGATATCGGCATCCGGTTCGAGCAGCGCCACAACGCGCGAATGCGTCCAACCCGAACTCGGCACAGAGCCCGGCTCACCAAACAACGGTTGTTCATCCGGTGTGCCGGCGTCAGCATCTTCAATGCTTGCCGACAATGCCCCTGCTTCAAGCAAGGCATCGCAGATCGGTTCGGCATGCGACGCATCGGTCAGAAAACTAACGCTTTGCCACCTCATGGCTCAGAGCTTCACTTCGCCCTTGTCGGCGAGTTTCTGTTCGAGGTAATGAATGCTCGTACCGCCTTCGATAAAACGGGCATCCTGCATCAACTCCTGATGCAACGGGATGTTGGTCTTAATGCCTTGAATGCTCATTTCGGACAAGGCAATGCGCATGCGGCGGATGGCCTGATCGCGAGTATCACCGTAGGCGATCACCTTGGCGACCATCGAGTCGTAATGCGACGGTACGGTATAGCCCTGATAAATATGTGTATCGACCCGGATTCCAGGGCCGCCCGGCGGATGATAAAACTCGATCTTGCCAGGACATGGCACAAACGTGAAAGGGTCTTCGGCATTAATGCGGCATTCGATCGAATGGCCACGGAAGACGATGTCCTTCTGCTTGTAGCGCAGCTTTTCTCCCGCAGCGACGCGAATCTGCTCCTGCACGATATCAACACCGGTAATCATTTCGGTCACCGGATGCTCAACCTGAACACGGGTGTTCATTTCAATGAAGTAGAACTCGCCGTTTTCATACAGGAACTCGAACGTTCCTGCGCCCCGGTAGCCAATCTTGCGACAGGCTTCGGCGCAGCGCTCGCCAATACGGGCAATCAGGCGCGCCGGGATGTGAGGCGCCGGTGCCTCTTCGATCACTTTCTGGTGACGGCGCTGCATGGAACAGTCGCGTTCGCCGAGGTAGATCGCGTTCTTGTATTCGTCGGCCAGCACCTGGATTTCCACGTGGCGCGGATTTTCCAGATACTTTTCCATGTACACCGCAGGATTGTTGAAGAAGCTGCCAGCCTCCTGCTTGGTCATCCCGACCGCGTTGACCAGCGCCGCTTCGGTATGCACGACTCGCATGCCACGACCACCACCGCCACCGGCTGCCTTGATGATGACCGGATAACCAACGGCTCGTGCAATCTTGACGATCTCCTTCGGATCATCCGGCAGTTCACCATCGGAACCCGGCACGCAAGGCACCATGGCTTCCTTCATGGCATTCTTGGCCGAAACTTTGTCGCCCATCAAACGGATCGTTTCGGCGCGCGGCCCGATAAAGACAAAGCCCGAAGTTTCGACGCGTTCAGCAAAGTCAGCGTTTTCCGATAGAAAGCCGTAACCCGGGTGAATCGCCTGTGAGTCGGTCACTTCAGCTGCAGAAATGATGGCCGGAACATTCAAATAGCTCAGAGACGAGGAGGCCGGACCAATACAGACGGATTCATCGGCCAACTTGACATATTTCGCCTCACGATCAGCCTCGGAATGTACGACGACCGTTTTGATGCCAAGTTCGCGACACGCGCGCTGAATGCGCAGCGCTATCTCTCCGCGGTTGGCAATAAGGATTTTTTCAAACATGGCCATATCAGCCAATCACATAAAGCGGTTCACCGAATTCCACCGGTTCGCCATTTTCAACCAGAATCGCCTTGACCACGCCAGAGGCATCCGATTCGATCTCATTAAGCAATTTCATGGCTTCGATGATGCAGAGCGTGTCCCCCTGCTTCACGGTCTGGCCGATTTGCACGAAAGCATCGGCGCCGGGCGATGGGGAACGGTAGAAAGTACCAACCATCGGCGACTTGACGATGTGACCTTCTGGCAACTCGTCCTCGTCGTCAAGATTGACCGACGAAGCTACCGGCGCGCCGGCTGGCAACTGGGGAGGGGCGGCATAATATTGCTGCGGAGCAGCAGCAACAGCACCATAGTGCTTGGCGATACGGACCTTCTCTTCACCCTCGGTCACTTCCAGTTCGGAAATACCGGATTCCTGAACAAGGTCGATAAGTTTCTTGAGTTTACGCAGATCCATGGAGACTCCCTTCTGTATCGCACCCGTTGAGCGCAAAAAAACTGGCGAACGCCAGACAGTTCAATAATAAAAAGACTATGCAATCATTCTAGGATGGCCAAGCGGCCCAAACGATCCGGTCGGCAATGGCCCTGACACCAGACTGTTGAAACGTTAAAAGCGGCTGGATCTAGCATTTTTTTGATCGCCGTGAAAGCAGTTTTTCGCTTCGTCATAGCTGCAAGTTTGCCGCAAATCGCCGCAATTTGTCCAGTCTATTCATTGAGAAGGGCGCGCAAGGCGTCGGCGCGAATACGGTCATGTGGACGGCCATCATGGTACTTCAAACTGACTCGCTCCAGCTGTGGGGAGCAGACCACCAGATTGGCATCTGCGGTATCGGTTTCCATTTGTAACACCGCCTCGACGCGTTCATTGCGTGACTCGACGTGCGATACGTTGATGCCGCGATTGAGCAGGAAAATCTCGACCTCTTTGGCACTGTCGGCAAATAGCAGGATGTCGATATTCGAATGCTCTCCTGCAGTTCCTTCCAGCACTGAACCGGTCAAATAAGGGTTGAAATCTGCAAGTAGATCGAGCAGTTCCAGCGCCGTGTGGCGCAAAACTGCGATCAATTCCTCATGCTCCTCACCTTGATAAAGAATGCGATAGGCGCGCAATGCGGCCTCGACCTCTGCATTATCGGGAAACGCCGTATGCTCTGGCAGACCCAACTGGCGGGCTGCCTTCTTTTTGGCGTGGTGGTAGTCGGTGATGCCATCCTCCGCCATCAAACGGGCGGCTGTGCTGGCAATGTTGGCCCGGACACCGGTACTCGGGCGTTGCTTTTCATGACGGGTCATCGGGACTCGATCAAGGTAAAATCGCCCCCATTCTAACGGCTCGACTCAAAATGCACATTCATATTCTTGGCATCTGTGGCACCTTCATGGGTGGCGTCGCTCAACTGGCGGTGGATTCCGGACACAAGGTCACTGGTTGCGACGCAAACGTCTATCCACCAATGAGCGACCAACTACGTGGCGCCGGCATTGAACTGATCGAGGGCTTCGACACCAACCAACTGACGCTGGCTCCGGACATTTTCGTGATTGGTAATGCCGTGTCCCGCGGCAATCCCTTGCTCGAAGCGATCATAGACAAGGGTCTGCCCTATGTTTCCGGTCCGCAGTGGCTGGCCGAACACGTCCTCCAGGGCCGGTGGGTACTGGGCGTTGCCGGCACCCATGGCAAGACGACGACGGCGTCCATGCTGGCCTGGATTCTCGAAGATGCAGGCATGAAACCAGGTTTCCTGATCGGTGGCGTACCGCTGAATTTTTCCGTATCGGCCCGATTGGGGGAAACGCCATTTTTCGTCATCGAAGCGGATGAATACGACACGGCATTTTGCGACAAGCGTTCAAAGTTCGTTCATTACCGCCCACGGACGGTTGTCCTGAACAATCTGGAATTCGATCACGCAGACATTTTCAGTGATCTGGCTGCGATCGAAACGCAGTTCCATCACCTTGTGCGCACTTTGCCACAATCCGGCCTGATCATTTCGAATGCCGCCGAGGCCAGTCTGGAGCGGGTACTACAGCGCGGTTGCTGGACGCCGGTGGAACGCTTCAACGATCCCGCCGGCTATCACGTCACTGGCGATGACGCCCGTGGCGAGCTGGCACTCCACGGGCCCGAGGGAAGAATCGGTCGCACCGTCTGGCGACTTTCCGGCGAACACAACCGCGCCAATGCCTGCGCCGCCCTGCTTGCCGCCCGCCATGTCGGCGTTTCGCTGGCCCATGGGCTGGATGCGCTGTCCCGCTTCGAGAACGTGAAGCGGCGCATGGAGATCTGCGGCGAAGTCCGCGGCGTGACGGTGTACGACGATTTCGCCCACCATCCGACAGCCATTGCCACAACCGTGGCCGGCCTGCGTCGCAAGGTCGGCAATGCCCGGATTCTGGCGGTCCTGGAACCGCGCTCGAATACCATGAAACTCGGCACCATGAAGTCGCAATTGCCTGACAGCCTGCGCGAAGTGGATGCAGCGTTCTGTTACGCTGGCAATCTCGGCTGGGATGCCCGCGAAGCACTGGCGCCCATGGGCGACCGGGCCATTGTCGAGGAGAATCTCGACCGTCTGGTCGACCAAATTGTCATTGCTGCAAAGCCTGGCGACCACATCCTGGTGATGAGCAATGGCGGTTTCGGCGGCATTCATGGCAAGCTGCTGGCGGCGCTTTCGGAGTAAGGAAGCCCACAGGCTCTGCTTAACTCACTGCTGCGGTCAACGGCAAAAAAGACCCAAAAAGCAAAAAAGGCGCGGCGAGGTTTCCCTCCCGCGCCTTTTTTATCGCACGCTGTTTAGCGCTCTGTGGATTCCACAACCGCCAGGGCTGTCATGTTGACCAGTCGACGCACTGTGGCCGTCGGGGTCATGACATGCACCGGACGCGCCATGCCCAACAGGATCGGGCCGATGGTCACGCCTTCGCCACCGGTCATCTTGATCAGGTTATAGCTAATGTTGGCGGCATCGATGTTCGGCATGACCAGCAGGTTGGCTTCGCCCTTGAGCGGTGAATCCGGGTTGGCCTCTTGGCGAATGGCCTCGTTCAAAGCAGCATCACCATGCATTTCACCGTCGACTTCCAGTTCGCCTGCCGTCATGGCGCCGACCAGGCCCGCTGCGATACTCATCTTGCGTGCCGCCTCCGATCCGCTGGAACCAAAGTTGGAATGCGACAACAGTGCCACCTTCGGATGGAGGCCGAAGCGCTTGACCTGTTCGGCTGCCATGATGGTCATTTCAGCAATTTCCTGGGCATCCGGGTTCTCGTTAACGTGGGTATCGCAGATAAACAATGAACGGCCCGGTAGCATCAGGTAGTTCATGGCGGCCAGCGTATTGACGCCATGGCGCTTGCCGATGATGTTCTGAACGACGCCCAGGTGATGGCTGTATTGGCCGGTCATGCCACAGATCAGTCCATCGGCGTAGCCAAGCTTGAGCAGCATGGCGCCGATCACGGTCTGCTTGCGGCGCATGGCGTCCTTGGCGATACCCGGCGTGACACCACGGCGAACCATGAGCTTGTGGTAAGCCTGCCAGCATTCACGATAGCGCTCATCCGACTCCGGATTGACAACGTCAAAATCGACACCCGGCTTGATACGCAGTTTGGCTTTTTCAAGACGATGCAGGATGACTTCCGGGCGTCCAATCAGGATCGGACGGGCAAACTTCTCCTCAATGACCACCTGAGCGGCACGAAGCACGCGCTCTTCCTCGCCCTCTGCAAAAATGATGCGTTTTCCCTTGGCCTGGCGAGCCGCCTGGAAAATGGCGCGCATGCCCACACCGGTGTGATACACAAACTCGGACAGCTTGGCGCGATAGGCATCCCAGTCGGTAATCGGACGCGTTGCGACCCCCGAGTCCATGGCTGCCTGGGCAACTGCCGGGGCAATCTTGACGATCAGGCGCGGGTCAAAGGGCTTCGGGATCAGGTATTCCGGACCAAAAGACAGGTCAGCCCCCGGGTAAGCCATGGCCACTTCATCGGTCACTTCAGCTTCGGCCAGTTCGGCGATGGCGCGAACGGAAGCCATCTTCATTTCTTCGGTAATACGCGTGGCACCAACATCGAGCGCACCGCGGAAGATGAACGGGAAACACAGAACGTTGTTGACCTGATTCACGTAATCGGAACGGCCGGTCGCAATGATGGCGTCGGGACGAACCTCCTTGACCAGTTCCGGCATGATCTCCGGCGTCGGGTTGGCCAGCGCGAAAACCATCGGCTTCTCTGCCATGCTGCTGACCATGTACTGCTTGACCACGCCCGCAGCGGACAGGCCGAGGAAGATATCGGCGCCAACCATGGCATCAGCCAAAGTACGATTTTCGGTATTTTGTGCGTAGCGCGCCTTGGTTTCATCCATGCTGCCCGGACGACCCACGTAGATAACGCCCTTGGAGTCACAGATCGTGATGTTCTCGCGCTTGACGCCAAGTTCGCACCACAGGTTAACGCAAGAGATGGCTGCCGCACCGGCGCCTGATACAACAACCTTGACCGCGTCGATCTTCTTGCCGACGACCTTGAGACCGTTGAGCATGGCCGCACCGGAAATGATGGCCGTACCGTGCTGATCGTCATGAAAGACCGGGATGTTCATCCGTTCCTTCAGCTTCTGCTCAATGTAGAAACACTCGGGTGCCTTGATATCTTCAAGGTTGATGCCGCCTAGCGTCGGCTCCAGCGCAGCGATCATGTCGATCAGCTTGTCCGGGTCATTCTCGGCCAGCTCGATGTCAAAAACGTCGATACCGGCAAACTTCTTGAACAGGCAGCCCTTGCCTTCCATGACTGGCTTGGAGGCGAGGGGGCCAATATTGCCGAGGCCGAGCACCGCCGTACCGTTGGTGACAACCCCCACCAGATTGGCGCGGGAGGTGTACCACGCAGCAGTAGCCGGATCTTCGACGATTGCATCGCAGGCAGCAGCAACACCTGGCGAATAAGCTAGCGCGAGGTCGCGCTGGTTGGTCAGGCCCTTGGTGGGGCGGACGGAAATCTTGCCCGGGGTGGGCCAGCGGTGATATTCAAGTGCGGCTTCGCGCAAATCCTTTTCCACGGATTCTCCTCCGAATTCGGCTATATGGGAAAACCGTTCAGATTACTCCAAAGCTTGTCGGAACGGTCACATAATTATGAATTATACGATCAATATTGAGTGAGGCGCATCGGGCAAATACCTCTCGATTCATCCGATTACACGCGCCAAATTCTGATACTTCACAGTCGAGACAGCGCCGACCGACAAGCCCCGCCAGCAAACTCAGGCGGTCAAACGGTTCTGACCGCCGCGTGGCCCCCTGTCATCGCTGCCATCAAACGGCTTCTGACCGGCGGGTCAGGCGCAACGCAGCGACATAACTGAGCGCTATGACCGCCACCAACGCGCAGCCGACGATCAACTCCTTGCCTTCACTCCATGCGTTAATTGATGGTGACAGCAACTTGGCAGCGCCAAAGGCGGCGACCAACAGACTGATGCAGGAAACAACCAGCCCCATCACCCGCGACGCGATCAGCGCCACCTGATCCGCACTGGCCATCAGCCGTGCGATCCACAGGCCATTGATGCCATCAGTGAGCAACATGCCCAGCATGAAGAGCGAGGCCATCATCAACGCATGTTGCCAGCCGCCAAACTGCGTTGCAGACAGCGCGAAAAACGCCGCCTGCGATAGCGTGTCAAATGACAACGCAAACAATGCACCGACCAGCGCAATCAGTGCCGGATGAGAAACATGGCGGAGATTACCGAGCAGGCGCCCCTTGAGTCCAACCGGTTGCACCATTTCATGAGGCTCGGCGGCCAGCACGGCAACCAAATTGAGTCCTCCCAGCACCACCAGAAAGGCGATGGAAATCAACGCACCGATCGTCCCGAACCAGCGAGGCACTTCCCAATGACCGGCGAGCGCCGACACGCCCAGTGCAATCGACATCACCACCGCACCGTGGCCAATAGAAAACAGCGTACCGCAGTAACGCGCCAGACCAGGACGGTGACGGGCGTTATACCGGGTCAGGCCATCAATGGTCGCCAGATGATCCGCATCGAAGCCATGCTTCATGCCGAGCACAAAGGTCAGGATCAGCCACGACAGCCAATCCGAAGGGGGAGTTTCCATCATCCGCTCACGTTAGCACCACGGCAATCTTCATACAAAGCCGACACCAGAGCAATGCGTTGATGATCGTTTCCCATTGAATTTTGCGGCAGATCAAGGCTGCGGCGTGCTGACAGACACGATCTCATGGGAACGAGCTGATAGCGCACCCGCTCATTCCAAAAGTCAGCGCCATGCACCGACGCGGGGCGCAAATTGTCGGATTACTGCGGTCAACGTCAAAAAACCGGCAAATTTCGACACATTCTGCCGAACGGAGACAGCCCGAAACATGGCCACAAGCCCCTGCATGCAAGCCTTTCAACCCTATTGCCAAAAATCTGGAACAAGATATGCTTGAACCAAGCTGCAGGAAGCTGGATTCGTTAAACGGTGTAAGAGCGCATGGAGAAAGTCATCATGGCACACAGTGAAATCCGACTCTCGGTCGCTGAAGAGCGCACCATCTACGACGTGGCTGCCATCGAACGCGCGATGGACGACGCAGCCGGCAATCGTAACGAAGCGCTGACCACCCTCTACGACAAAATGAAGCAGCGCGGTGGTGGCCGCTTCCTGGTCCGTCCGACCGGCGCCGACATGATCGACGACCTTTACGACAGCTGCCCCAATTTCATCGAGGTCATCGACGACCTGAAGAAGTATGTCGCCCTGTCGGTCGCGGGCAATGAGCCGATGAGCTTTACGCCCATCCTGCTCCTGGGCGAGCCGGGCATTGGCAAGACTCACTTCGCCCGTGAGTTGGCGGCCCATCTCGGGACCGGCCACGAATTCATTTCGATGAGCTCGTTGACTGCCGGCTGGGTGCTGTCCGGCGCCTCCTCGCAGTGGAGCAACGCCAAACCAGGCAAAGTGGCGCACACCTTGGTGCATGGCAACTTCGCCAACCCCGTCGTGGTGCTTGACGAGGTCGACAAGGCGGGCGGCGACGCCCGCTATGACCCGATGGGATCGCTCTACGGCCTGCTTGAACGCGACACGGCCCGTGCCTTCAAGGACGAATTCATCGATATTGATATCGATGCCTCGCACATCCTGTGGGTAACGACAGCAAATGATGAGCGCAGCATCCCGGAGCCAATCCTTAACCGGATGAATGTCTACGAAGTACCACGGCCCGATCATGATGCCGCGATCAGCATCGCCGCAGCCCTCTATCGAGAGATCGTCGGTCAGCATGACTGGGGCTTCCCGCCGGAAGCTGAAGCGGCAGTGCTCGAACGCCTCGGCTCGCTCCCCCCTCGTGACATGCGCAAACGTCTGCTTGCTGCCTTTGGCACGGCCAAGCTGGAAGGGCGTAACTGGCTGGAAGCCCGCGACTTTGAACAAGCGCGTATGGGACGCAGCCGGAAGATTGGTTTTTAGCGGACAGTCGGCCTCAAAGGCCAGACCGCATCGAGGGGGCGTCGGTTCATGCCTCCTCGATCTGCACCGACACCGGAAAATGGTCGCTGTAGCCGTCAGTATTGACGTTCTTGGCAGCATTTCCGCCCGGCAAGCCAAAACGTATGGACCCCTCGCCAACCCGGTGACTGGTTGCTTCCGGGTAAGCCTCGATGCGTGCGCTGCCATCGATGACCCGAAAGCCGCTCTTGCCAGTCAGCAACCCCGGCGAAACCATGATCTGATCAAATACGGCGGCGTCACTACCAAAATAGAGCGTGCCATTTAACAGGCGCTTCCTGCCATTGTGATCAAGCACCGACTGCGTCATGTAATCCCAGGCGAAGTTATAAAACTTGGCACTTTTCGCGCGCTGCACATCCCCTTTATCGCGATCTCCTTGGGCATGAATGGTGACCGATTTATCGAATGGATCATCATTGAAATCACCCATGGCAATAACCGCCACATCATCGCCCTTTTCTTCGCGAATACGGTCATGCCAGTAAGCGAGGGTTTCACCCGCCGTCGCCCGGAAACCGGCCGAATACTCCGGGCCCTCTCCAGCAGACGAGGAACGTGACGGCCAGTGATTAGCCAGTGCGACGATCTGTTTGCCAGAAGCCGTGACAAAAGTAATTTGCGTGATGTCGCGCGTTCCCGTTCGCCGCATCACCCAATGCGAGAACAATTCGTCCCGATTGGCCGTGAGTTGTTTGGCATCGAACAGGAAGGCCGTATCAATGCCGCGCTGTTCGCGCACGGCATCAACGTGAACCAATTCGTACCGTCGCGCCGGAAGCGCCTCGTTGAGTGCGTCGGCCAGCGCCTGCAATGCAAACTGGTTTTCCACCTCGCAAACGCCGAGTACGTCCGGCCCTGCCGCATTCTTCATCTGCCGGATGATTGAGGCAAGCTGCGCCACTTTCCTTTTGAACAAGGCCTCGGTCCAGCCGCCAAGGTCTTTTTGCATGGCCTTGGCCACCCACGGCTCCCGCCCGACGTAGGATTCAGGGGCGAAGAAGTTTTCAAGATTCCAGAAAGCGACAAGATAGGACACGTGAGCAGGCTCCATTGAAGATCGCAAGCATCCGAGACCGTCCACGGCAAACACACCACCCCGGCCAGCCTCAACGTGAGCGAGGCGGCTAGGCGCCACCATCACTATTTATCCAGTCTATAAAGCCACGCACGAAATTCAAAGCCATTTTTGCTCCTCCATTCCGGGTGGCGGTCTGAAAATCAGGGAAGTCGTCGAAATACCGTCACTGCTCCATCTGCCTCTTTCAGGTGAAACTGCATGGGCGCGACCAACAGCACCGGATTGCGGTCGCTGACCAATCGCCCGGCCTGCATGACGTTCCAGATAATTTGCTTTTCTTCATAGCGCCAGAGGCCATATTGCAGGACCGTTCCATCGTCCTGCCGGATTTCCCACTCCCCAGTGGCGGCCAGATGGATGGGGGTCACCGCACGCGACGATTGCCACTTGCCGACAAAATCGTGCTCGCTGATCGTCTTTTTACAGCCGTCAAAAGCCAAACAACACAGCCCGAACAAGATGCCAAGCATCCAGGATTTTCCGGGCAACGATATGATCATGGGCATGGCTGAATCGCGGCGCCGACTCGCCGTCATCACTCGCCATATTGGCTGGGTCGCGATCGAAATCGGTTAATTTCCTGCTCGCGACGTGCCAATTCAGCCTCTTTCACGGCCCGCTCGGCCTCTTCCTTCTGTCGAATTTCTTCGGCCTTGAGACGCTCCGCCTCCTGCTCCGCACGCAGGTTGTTGGCCGTCACCTCGGCACCCAGGCGTCGTGATTCCTCTTCGAATCGTTTTAGCTTGAGCGCCGCCTCCTCTTCCTGCCGTTGTCGCTGGACCTCATCACGGGCCGCCTGTTCCTTCCGTCGCATATCCGCCAGCAACAAATCTGCCTCGGCCCGACTTGCGGCCCGAATGCCGTAGGTTTGATAAAAGTCCTGGAGGTAGGCTTTTTCCGCCACGGGCGACGTCGCATCCACATCGGCCATGGCTCTGGATCGCTGATATGCCATGAACATCACGGCCATCTGCATGACCATCCCGACCACCATCAGACTGGCAATAATGGTCAGCAATCGGCGAATCGGACTCCATTTCGCGGATTCATTCGCTGCTTCGGTGCGCAATTGCACGTCCAGAAGGCTGGGTACCTCGCCACGCATGGCCAGCCCTGCGTCGTAATCAGCGCGGCGGGAAGGCGTCGACAGGACTTCGTAGGCTTGCTTGAGCAGCTGTTGCTGAAGCTCGGTGTCAGACTCCGGCAGCGCCCCCTGACCCGTTGCCAGCGCGTTCGATACCTGGCGGTAGGCAGCGCTGATCTCTGCCAGATCGGCATGCTGTGATACGGCCAACAGATCGTAGTACGTCGTTCCCTGCTTCATGCGATGAGGTTTTCAGGCTGAACCAGCCGGAGAGCATAACAAACCCGCCGATCGCGCAGCAATCGTGCACACAACATACACCGTTCCCCAATTGGATCAGGCACGCTTCAACGCTAGAAACTCATCAATCAGACGCACCAATAACGCTTCCTCGTCACCATCGCTCAAACCAAGCATGTCAGCGACCTGCTTCATCTTGCCCGGATTCACCCGAGTCCGCGCTGGCGTAATCGATTCAGCGGACGTGATGGACAGTGGCGCATAATCTGCCGGCACGGCTTCCGATACACCCATATCCTTCCTGTTTCGGCCACTGACTGCTGAAAACGCCTCATCGACCACTTTTTTCGACACTGCCTCACCCTCGGGCAATTGCGCGATCTGGGTCATCAGTGACGCTGCCTTGTTCCCATCTTTCTTGGCCAATTTTTCCAGTTGAACGGCGGCGCCGGCACTCGAAATCTTCCCCGAATCAAGCAGTGCGGTGATTTGTTCTGACAGATTGGCTGCAGCAGTTGCTTGATTGAGCCAGGTTGGCGCCCGGGCGAAATGCTGGGCCGCTTCCTCCTGCGTTTCGAATCGCCCGGCGATTGTCTGAATGGCGTTGGCCATGTCACGCGGTGCCAGAGCGGCACGGACGCCCAGCCCGATGTTTTCGAAAACCTGAACCTCCAGCGCGTCGTCGACCGTACAGTCGCGAATGACTACCGGCACAATATTTTCGCCGGCCAGCATGGCAGCCAGGCGGCGACGCTCGCCAACAATGACGACATAGTGGCCCGCGCTGCTGGCTGGGCGAACGATGAGTGGGTGAATGATGCCTACCTTGCTGATCGAATTGGCCAGCCCCGCGAGACTCGCTTCGTCAATATTCTGCCGGGGATGGCTGGCATCCGGTTCGATCATCGAAATGTGAACGAGCTCAAATTGCGTGGCACTGTCTTTGAAGGTCATGGCCAATTTACCCGTGTGAGTTTTTCAGGCAATAAAAAGCCCCAGCGGGCAAACCCCTGGGGCCTGGTAGCAACAATCAGGATTACTTTTTGGCGACGGCAGCCTTGAAGTTGGCACCGGCCGTGAACTTCGGCACGGTGGTGGCAGCGATCGACAGCTTTTCGCCGGTCTTCGGGTTCTTGCCTTCGCGAGCGGCACGGGCAGACGCCTTGAAGCTGCCAAAACCGATCAGGGAAACGGCGTCGCCGCTGGAAACGGCGCCAACGATCGCGTCGAGAACGGCGTCAAGCGCCTTGGCAGCATCAACCTTGGTCAGATCGGCTTCAGCTGCGATTGCATCAATCAGTTCGGACTTGTTCATGTGTATTCCTTGAGTTGTGAAAAGCGGGCCCAGGGTGGGAGGAGTTCCGAACACCCTTGAAGGGCCGCAATTCTAAGTCCATTCATGCCCAATCGCGAAGTATGATCATGACATTGATCGGCGATCAGGCTGCCCGGTGCATCCAAAGTATGTCGCATGAGCCTTGCCATGCACTGCAGAAGCACGCGATCAGTCCGGCACGCTCCAGTCGAGATCGCGGTGGCGGGCAAGATGGCGCGGCGTCCACGAAGCGGCCGAGCGTGATACAAAATGATGCCGAGCGACGTGATACGCGGCGTCGAAACCGTAGAAGTTGCGCTGCATTTCCTTCAACTCCTCATCCCGATAGGCCGCGAGCGGCTTGATCGCCTCATCTGACTGACGCCTGGCCTGCTTGTCGGCCAGCCTGTGCTGAAAATCGGGCGCGGCAGCCAGTTCGGCCGCCCGACGCGCCACATCAACGTGATAGCCCGGGCTGGGCAGGCAGGCATCGTAAAAGCCAAGCTTGACGGCGTCCACCCCCGTCATCGGCAGTCGGTGATGCATCAGCGCCTTGGCACCTTCCTCGCCAATCCGTTGTGGTAGCAGGTAAGTCCAGAACTCGGAGCCGAACAGGTTTCCCATGTTTTTGTAATGCGGATTGAGCATGACCCCGTCGCGAACCCAGACGAGGTCGGCTGCGCGCGCCAGAAAACAACCGCCGGCCCCGGCATTGCCGCCGACGGCAGCCACGATCAGCTGGCTATCGCAACGCAAGATGGCTTCAGCCAGATCGTCCATCGCATTGATGTTGTCCCACGACGCATCGGCCGGGCTCTCGGCGGCCTCGATCAGGTTCAGGTGAATACCGTTCGACCAGAAGTCGCTCCCACCCCGCAACACAATGACGTTGTTCGGCCGAGCGATTGCCCAGCGAAAGGCCGCGGTCAGCCGTCGGCACTGCGCGGTGCTCATTGCACCGTTGTAGAACTCGAAGCTGAGAAACCCGACGCCGCCCGCTTCTTCGTAAGCAATATCCTGCCAGGTCGGTGTCGGCGATTTCCACAAGCCAGCCAGCGGCAATTCGGGCAGGGCGGCGGCCTCTGCAAAAGCGTGCGTGGTCGGCAACTTGATACCAGCCGTCCGCTTCACGTGGCCGATCCAGATCGCCGCATCAACCGTTGCCCGACAAATTGCCGTCTCCCGACGTCCGAGCAGGCTGCCTGGAACTCCCTTCAAGCTGGCCTCCGGCCAGGCGTCATACAGATGACAAGGCTGCCCGAACAGTTCATCGGCAACACCGGGAAAGCCGTCGGCAGCATTGAGCCGGGCCAGGATGGCGGCGGTGCTATCGCGCGACCAATCGATCGCTCGATCCGTCAGCGTCATGATGGCATGGGCCTGCCCCGGGACCCGTTCGGATTTGAAATTACCGGCTTTTTTCCGGTCGACCGCAGCAATCACGGACCGGACTGCCGCCTCGGTCACCTCGCGGCGATAAAGGGAGGATTTCTTGCCAAAGCGCATCGGAAAAGTCGCCGACGCCCAGACCGGTCCGGCATCCATCTCGGCCTCGGCCTGCAATACGGTCACCCCCCAATGCTTGACGCCCTTTTGAACCGCCCAGTCCAGCGCAGAAGGCCCACGGTCACCAGATGGGCCCGGATGGACGACAAGACAGCAGTAGCGTGACCAGATGGACTCGGGAATCGCCCGTTTCAGGAACGGCGCGATGACCAGATCGGGCTTGAATAGCGCGACCGCCTCTTCGGTCACGCCATCGGCGATATCGAATTCGATACTGACGAGATGGCCTCGCGCCATCAACTCGCAATAGAGGCGCTGGGCAAGGCTGTTAAAACCATGAACAACCAACAGAATTCGCATCATCTACTGTTCTTTACATTTCATACCAAGGCAGTGAGGCACGACAGGCCAAGGCTTTGCGGCACACGCCCTTCCATGCTGCATAGACCTATAACTTTCGCGATATTTTTCAAATGCTTGCATTTGGTTACGATGCAGTGCAGCAACAAAAGGAAGGGTAAATCAAAATGCAATCACAACGAAAATCAGCCAAGTCGCTCAATAGTCCACTGTATCGCGCGCCAAGACCGGAGTACGTCGCAGCCATCCGCTACCCGGACGGCCGTCGCGATCTTTTCCATATCCGCAACGCCGACAACCTGGCCGATGCGCGCGCACTGGTCATCTCTGAAGTCGGTGACGTGCAATCGGTCATGATCGCGCTGCGTCACTGATCGTTCAGCAGATACGCGGCAGTTGCTCGCCGCTCAACCAGTCTACGATGCGCTTGCCGCCGAAGCTGGTCGTCATCTGCACAAAGTGATGGTCGTCTTGATGCACCCGGCCGATGATAGCGGCCTCCCTTCCCAGCGGATGCGTACGCATCGCTGCCAATAGCATAATGGCATCCTTTTCAGCGCAAATCGCTACCAGCTTGCCTTCATTCGCCACATAAAGCGGGTCCAGCCCAAGAAATTCGCAGGCCGCACTGACTGCCGGCTTCACCGGAATATCCTTTTCCTGCAACAGCATTCCAACACCGGATTGCCGGGCGATTTCGTTCAAGGTCGTCGCCAGCCCGCCCCGCGTCGGGTCGCGCAAGACATGGATTTCCGCACCACTATCCTGCATCGCTGCAATCAAGCCATGCAATGCTGCCGTATCGGAGACGATGGGAGACTCAAAACCTAGACTCTCGCGCACTGCCATGATCGCCATGCCGTGGTCACCCAACGTGCCGGAAACCAGGATGGTATCGCCCGGTTTGGCAGACCGTCCGGACAGCTCCCGCCCCGCCGTCACCACGCCAACACCAGTCGTCGTGATGAATACCCCATCTCCTTTGCCGCGCTCAACCACTTTGGTATCGCCAGTGACAACGGGCACTCCCGCCGTTTTCGCCGCCTCGGCCATACTTTGCACGATAAGTGCCAGATCAGCGATTTTGAAACCTTCTTCAATGATGAAGGCAGCCGAAAGATACAGCGGCCTGGCTCCCATCACCGCTACATCGTTGATCGTGCCATGCACTGACAGGCAACCGATATCTCCGCCCGGAAAGAACAGCGGCGAAACCACGTGGGCATCTGTCGCCATGACCAGTCGCCCCCCACCAGGCGCCGGCAGCAAGGCACCGTCATCTCCCTGGGCCAGATATGCGTTGCCGAGGTATTTCGCAAACAACTCTTCGATCAATTGCGCCATCGCCCGACCACCGGCGCCATGCGCCATGTCGATTCGACCCTGCCGAATGTCGAGCGGACGCACATAATTACTTCTGGCGTCAGACATCCTTGTACCGTCCATAGGTGTAATGGGCCGCACAGGCGCCTTCAGCGCTGACCATGCAGGAGCCGACGGGATTCTCCGGCGTACAGACGGTACCGAAAATTCGGCAGTCCTGTGGCCGCTTAACGCCGCGCAGGATGGCACCGCATTCGCAGGCCTTGTGATCCGGCACTGATCGATAGTTGATCGAGAAGCGCTTTTCTGCATCAAATTCAGCGAACTGGCTGCGAATTCGCAGCGCGGAGTATGGAAGTACGTTCAAACCGCGCCATTCGAAATTTTTCCGCAATTCGAAAACATCGGCGACCAGTTGCTGCGCTTTTCTGTTGCCGTCTCGGTCGACGGCCCGCGAAAACTCGTTTTCGACCTCGGCTCGACCTTCATTGACCTGGCGAATCAGCATCTTGATCGCCTGCATGACGTCCAGCGGCTCGAAACCAGCAATCACCACGGGCTTACGGAATTCTGCGGCAAAGAACTCATAAGGCCGGCTGCCGATAATGGTCGACACATGGGCCGGCCCGATAAACCCGTCCAGCGGGATGGTTCCCCACTGACGCACCTCGGGCGATTCAAGAATGCTGGCAATGGCCGATGGTGTCAGCACATGGCAACACAGTACCGAAAAATTCTTCAGCCCCAGCGATGCGGCCTGCTTGATGGCCACCGCCGTCGGCGGCGTGGTGGTTTCAAAGCCGATGGCGAAGAAAACCACCTGTTTGTCCGGATTTTTCTGCGCAAGGCTCACCGCGTCGGCACTCGAATAAACCATCCGAACATCCCCGCCACGAGCCTTGGCTTTCAATAGCGACAAGCCGTCAGAGGCTGGCACACGGAGGCAATCGCCGTAGCTGCACAACATCACCCCCTGCTCCAGCGCCAGACGAATGGCCTGATCTACCCGGCCGATTGGCAACACGCAGACCGGGCAACCTGGCCCGTGAATCATCCGGACGTTGTCTGGCAACAGATCGGCAACCCCGTAGCGCGAAATGGCGTGTGTGTGGCCGCCGCAGAACTCCATGAAATGATAGCGGCGCGCCGGATCAGCCTCCCGGGCAATAACCCCGGCCATGCCCTTGGCCAGATCTCCGTTCCGGAATTCGTCGATGTACTTCATCAGTGGATCGTCGGATCGCCGTCGTCGAAGGCCGCCTCGCCCATCTCGGCAAACAGCTTGAGCGTCTTCTCGGCCTCGTCCGGATCCAGTTTGTTCAGTGCGTAGCCAACATGGACGATCACGTAGTCACCGATGGCGACGCCTTCGACCAGCGCCAACGAGATTTCCTTTTTTACCCCGGCCAGGTCGACCAGGGCGATGTCACCATCGCGCAGTTCAACGACTTGTGCAGGTATTGCCAGACACATGACGGCTCCTCAAATACTGATGACTTGGCTTATCGACGACCGGTGAAAGCACGCAGAAATCCGCGCCGACTGACCTGCCGCGGCGGCTCTTCACTCACCGCCGTCACCGGTAGCGGCAAACCAAGCGCTCCGCGTGCATCGGCAGCCAGATGGCGGGCCGCCGCGTTATCGCTCACCGCGGCCATCGAATCGACCAGATCCACGTACTGGTAATCACCCAGCACCGGATCGTGCGCCGCCATAAAACGCCAATCGACCCCCCCCAAGGCCACGTAGCGCTGTTGGCCGAGCGGAATATGCCCCCATAACTCGCCCCCGCCTGGCAGCAGGAAAACCCGGACAAAACCTGGCGCAATGGCGCTCGCCAGCCAGTCACCTCGCGCCCGGTCACACCAGCAAACCTCACCCGATAGCGCAGGATTCGGGGACAGGCCGGTCGCCAGCGCGGCACAGCGTTGTGCCAGGACGGATGCGGGATCGGATAGCCAGACTGTCGGTGCGGATATGTCACTCAACGCATTTCCTTGGTTACAAGCTGATCCATTGAATTCTCGCCGCTCAGCGGCAGCCCTGCAAGCCAGTTGCGCCGGGCAACCCACGCCTGCCCCAACGCCAGGCCACCATCATTGGCAGGCACCTGACGGGCTTCGATCAAGTCGATCTGCGCCGCTGCCAGATGATGACGCAAAGCAGCCATCAAGATGGCATTCTGGGCGCAACCACCGCCAATTGCGATTTTTGCGCCTTTTTTCCGGTCGACCGCAGCCTGCACCCAAGCCGCCAGCCCCGCTGCCACGGTTGCATGGAAAAGGGCCGCGCCATGTGCGGCATCGTCCTTGCACCCCATCAGCGCGTTAAGCATGGGCGAAAAGTCGAGTACGGCATTGTTCTCCAGCAAAACATACCCCCCCGGCAAGGCATCGACCGGGCCGTGTTGTGCTGCCAGACCCTCCAGCTCCATGGCAGCCTGCCCTTCGAAATGCATCAGGTCACGCACGCCGAGCAGGCCGGCAGCGGCATCGAACCACCGCCCCAGACTGGTGCTGAGCGGGCAGCGCAATTTGCGGGCAAGCATGGTGAGCAGCGGGCCGGGATCACGCGTCGGGTAATACTGCTTGA
>WBZX01000034.1_pt1 | contig 116983 bp, 113 predicted proteins | sample 5204211 | NCBI WGS metagenome assembly WBZX01 (sample SAMN12344362, study PRJNA552823) | activated sludge metagenome | biome: Activated sludge suspended growth; feature: Nitrification reactor; material: Wastewater; isolation source: activated sludge from nitrification reactor of wastewater... | reverse complement strand
CATCGCCGTGTTCACCGGAAAGCACCCCGCATTTTCCGGCCTGCGCCAACTACTGATCGGCATGGCCGCCGCCGGCATCACCTTCGGCATCGGTCATCTGTTTGGCGTCTCGGTCGGCGGCTGAAGGCGCAACGAACCAAAAAATGGCTTCGTTCGGAGCTTACTCACAAACTTTGCGCTGCTTTCACGATCTCTGCCATTGCGCATTGAGGTCCCGCCTGTTGTCACCGGCATGCGACGGTAGTTCGGCCAAAGCGGTCCTATGTCTTGAAACCTTGAGCAGTCTGCTAAAGGCCAGTAATCGGACGCCTACATTATAGGAAAATTCAATGGTCGCCCCCCGGCTCCTATCTCGTCCGAGAGGTATGAATCTCCTGGTAAGCATCATTCTTCGTCATAAAATCCAGGCTATAAAATGATAGGCGGCAACGCCGAGTATTGGCTGGAGTAAAACCATCGTGCTTGTGCAGCGCCGTGTCACAAAATGTTTGGGCGAGCAACCGAACGCTCAGGAAGAAAAACACCTTCCATTGGAAAGCCTTCGGGAACGAGCGGCCTGGATTTTATTGGGCGAGCCTGGGGCCGGAAAATCGAAATCCTTCGAGATGGAATCGCGGGCGACTGGGGGCGTCTTCATTTCAATCGCCGAGTTTCTGAGCGATGACCCCGACCAGGCGTGGCGCGAAAAAATTCTTTATCTCGACGGCTTGGACGAGACTCGTGCCAGCGGGGGCGATAATTCCGTCCTGCTGCGGATAAGAGCCCATCTGAGAAAACTTGGCAGGCCCCGATTTCGCATCGCCTGCCGAGCTGCGGATTGGTTCGGTTCGACAGATAGCCAGGCAATTGGCGATATTTCGCCAGACGGGCAACTTGGCGTTTATGTACTTGACCCGCTGATAATCAGCGATGTTGAAGATATTCTGCGCGAGAACCACGGGATCGCCGACCCAGCAACCTTCGTCGAGAACGCACGCCTGCGCGGAATTGCAGGCTTGCTGGACAACCCTCAGACTTTGAGCCTTCTTGCCGAAGCAATTCGCGATGGGCAATGGCCCACGACTCGACTGGAAACCTTTCAACTCGCCTGTCGCAAGCTAGCTGACGAGGACTCGAAGCAGCATCGTGCGTTCGCCCGCGCAAACGCAATTCCCATCGACAAAATATTGACGGCTGCGGGACAGCTCTGCGCCGTCTTGCTGCTCTCTGACAAATCAGGCATCGCACTGGATCGGGAAAGCATCGATCAGCAATTTCCGCTTCTCGACGATTTTGCTCCAAGCGAACTTGCTGTTGCAAAGTTGGCCACAAGCCGCAAGCTGTTCCGTCCTACTTCCGATGCGCCGGAGCGCGTTGTTCCCAATCATCGAAGCATTGCCGAATTTCTTGCCGCCCAGTGGCTGGCAGAGCGTATTGACTGCGAAGGATTACCGTTGGGGCGAGTCCTGAATCTCTTCCTGGGCTTGGATGAACGGACAGTGGCCGGTTTGCGCGGCCTTTACGGATGGCTGGCTTGGCATTGTCGGTCGGCACGGCAGCGGTTGATCGAGGCCGATCCACTCACCGTCATTCTCTATGGCGATGTCAAACCGATGTCTCTGGAAGACAAGCGAAAGCTGCTTGTCGGCTTGCAGCGGGAAGCCGAAGCCCAGATTTACTATCGTTGGGAGATACCGTCAGCCAATCAATTTGGTGCGCTGGCGGCCAAGGAACTGGTTGACGACTTCACCACCATCTTGGGAACGACCGAGCTGGACGATGCCAGCCAGTCCATGGTGGCTTGCGTCTTGGACATCCTGGGCGAAGCTGAACCGATTCCTGGACTGGGGCCGGCGATCAAGGCAATTATCCTAGACCATGCTCAGTGGCCAAGCATTCGACGGCATGCGCTCGAAACCTGGTTGAAGTACTCGCCGTCGGCCAACGAAGCGCTCGCCCTGCTGGATGCGCTTTGTTTCGGGCAAGGCAGCGAGGCCAATGACGAACTGACTGGCGTTCTGCTGGCCGATCTATATCCGAAGCAAATCCCGGCGGAAAAACTGCTCAGCTACTTGCACCCCCCGAAGGAGCGTAATGTAGCCGGAGGCCATTACCCGATGTTCTGGGGATACACCCTGCCGAAGTCGGCCCCGGAAGCTGACTTGCTTATTCTGCTGGATCAATTCGCCGGACGCATCGACCTGGTGGTGTCTGATGAAATGGAATTCAGCTTCGATTGGCATCGAATGCTCGGAGCTCTCCTTAGTCGAGCTCTGCAAGTCCATGGCGACCATATCGGCGACGAACGGCTGTATGCCTGGCTGGGTATCGGTGCGGACCAATACGGAGAAAGCCGGCGGGAGAACGATCACCGTCAGGCGATTGCTGCCTGGCTTGCCGCTCATCCCGAGCGCTACAAAGCGATCCTTGGGCTTTGCTACAAGCAGTGCGAAGCTTCGGAGCATGTCAGATCCTGTTTATTCAATCAGGAGCATCGGCTGCACGGCGCGCCGCCCCCCGACGATATCGGCTTGTGGCATCTTAAACAGGCATCTCTGCTAGCGCACGATGGGTTGGCTGAGCAGCATCTGTTTGAAGCAGTTCGCGCCCTGATGTTCGGCAACGGTTGTGCTGGCTTGTCACTTGAGAAGGTCGAAACCTGGGGCGAAGCAAATACCGGACGCAGGCACTGGCTGGATTCGATGCTGGCTTGGGAAATTCCAGAATGGCGCCAGGAGGAATCCGCCAGAGCCAAAACAAGAAAACTGGAACAAGCCGGGAAAAAACGTAGCATCACCAGCACGCTTTTGAAGCACGTGGATGCGATACGAAACGGCACGGCATTCCCAAACATCATGCACGAGTTGGCTGGGGTGTGGCTGGATCATTACAGCGACACGCATGGCGACACCTTACAGGCTCGATTCAACAGCTATTGTGACAACGGAAGCGAAGTGCTGGAGGCAGCCGAGGCGGGATTTTTCCATTGCCCCGAGCGCAACGATCTTCCCAGTGTGGCGGAAATCGTCGATCTCAGCACCAAGCGGCGCGAACATTACATCCGCAAGCCCTGTTTGGTCGGTATGGAGTTGCGCTGGCGAGCCGGCGAAACGTTGGTCGAATGTTTGAGTGAAGAGCAACTGCGTCGCATGCTGGCTTTCCGCCTAACCTATGGCGCAGAAAAGGAGCCGGCTTGGTTCTCGCATCTCGTGCAAATCCGCCCAGCTTTGGTGGCTGAGGTATTGATCGCTTATGCCAGCGCGACACTCAAGGCCAGACAAGAGTTTGTATACGGTCTATACGCCCTTGCCCATGACGACGCCTATCGGGCGGTGGCCGAATTGGCCGCCATCCCCTTGCTAACGAGTTTTCCGGTCCGCATCAAGGCGCCACTGCTGTCGTATCTCGAACATTTGCTGAAAGCAGCCCTGCGTTACGTTCCAGCGCAGTTGAAAGTGCTGCTGGAACGAAAGCTGGTCTTAACAATGGATGTTCCACAACGCGTTTATTGGCTAACGGCAGGCATGCTCGTCGCCCCGCCGCAATACGAATCCCAACTTTGGCGATACATCGGCAAGGCCTGGGTTCGTGCCAATCACGTGTGTGCTTTCGTGAGCGATCGGTTCAATGGCTTGAGCAACGATTACAAGCTGTCCGCCGCAACGCTGAGCAGGTTGATTGAATTGCTTACTCCCCACGCAGAGCTGGAACATCGCTCGGGATTGGTAACAGGACCAATGCGCATGGGTGAGGATATCCATGCCATGGTGACCCGCCTTGGCGCTCTCGCGAACCAGGAAGCTGCTCACGAAATCGAGCGCCTTCTGGCCATTCCGACCTTGTGCAAACTGAAACATGCACTGGGAAACGCGAGGCATCAACTGAAATTGAAGCAGCGCGAAGATGCCTTCCGCTACCCTTCCCTGAAAAGCGTGGCTGGCGTGCTGGCCAATCAGGAGCCGGCCAATGTGGCTGACCTTGCCGCGCTGACACTCGATTTCCTTGATCACATCGCCTACGAAATCCAACACGACAACGACGATGGCTTCCGTGGATTCTGGAACGTCGAGAGTAGGAAGCCAACAGGCAAGCGCGAAGAGAACCTTTGTCGGGATTCGCTGCTGACGCGGCTCCGCCAACGCTTCACATCGGCACCTTTCGGTGTCGATTGCCAACCCGAGGGCGATTACGCCAACGACAAGCGGGCCGACATCCGCCTGTCCTATCGCAACGACTTCGAGTTACCCATCGAAATCAAGCGTGACGATAACCGGGAACTCTGGGGAGCGGCACGAACGCAGTTGATAGCTCAGTATGCGAGCTCGCCCAGAGCCGCGGGCTATGGGATATACCTTGTCCTCTGGTTTGGCCAAGGAGGTTTGCCGGCGTCTCGTGATGGTGGGGAAAAGCCCGTTTCTCCGGCGGAGTTGCGCAACCGCCTAGAGGCACTGCTCGACCCGGAGGACCGGCAACGTATCTTCGTTCGTGTTCTGGATGTCAGCTGGCCGGGAGGCATGTAACGAGAGAAGTAGCACATTCTCGTAGCAAAGATAGATTGAGGCCGCTCGATAACGTATAGCGGACCTACGCAGAGAAGACTGCCAACGGCTGCTAAGGCCGACAATCAGACCGAACTAAAAATAAAAGAGCCACCCTTTTAAGGTGGCTCTTTTAGCATTTCGAATTCCCACGAAATCTAGGCTTTTGGGAAAAATCTAGATCTTCGTGGGATCCTACAAAAATCGTCAGATGTCGACGCGCGCGCTCAATGCGTTGGTTTCGATGAATGCCCGGCGCGGCTCCACGTCCTCACCCATCAGTGTCGTGAAGATTTCGTCGGCTGCGATGGCATCGTCAATCTGTACGCGTAGCAGGCGACGGACTTTTGGATCCATCGTTGTTTCCCACAACTGCGATGGGTTCATTTCGCCCAAGCCTTTGTAGCGCTGCTTGCTGATGCCGCGTTCAACTTCGTTGAGCAGCCACTTCATGGCGTCGCCAAAGTTGGTGACAACCTGCTTTTTCTCGCCGCGGGCCATGAAGCCGCCAGCGGCAAACATGTCGGCCAGCGTTTCGGCCGTACGGCGTAGCTGAATGAAGTCGCCTGACAGGAGCAGATCTTCGTCGATCAGACCGACTTTCAGATTGCCGTGGTGCATGCGTTCGACACGCAATATCCAGCGTTCCTGAATGTCGTCAAACTTCGGCACCATGCGGGTTCCGGCCGGGATGAAACCGGCGATCCGCTCGGCACTGGCGCGGGCATTTTCTTCGCTGGAGAGGTCGATCGCGATGTTATGACGAACAATGGACTGCAGCACTTCCGGATTGATCAGATGTGACAGGCGATCAATGACCGCTTCGGTCGCCAGCCAGGAACGGGCCAGACCTTCAAGCGCCGGGCCGGTAATGGCGTCAGCACCGGCACGCGGCGTCAGGACGGCTTCGTCGAGCGCCATGTTGAGCAGAAACTGGTGATACTCCTGATCGTCTTTCAAATATCGTTCGGTTTTGCCGTGCTTGACCTTGTAAAGGGGTGGCTGGGCGATATAGACGTAACCGCGGTCGATCAGCTCGGGCATCTGACGATAGAGCAGCGTCAGCAACAGGGTACGGATATGTGCGCCGTCAACGTCCGCGTCGGTCATGATGATGATGCGGTGGTAGCGCAGTTTTTCGACATTGAAGTCGTCCTTGCCAATACCGGTACCGAGCGCCGTGATCAGCGTGACAATCTGCTCGGACGAGATGAGCTTGTCGAAACGCGCCTTCTCGACGTTGAGCACCTTGCCGCGCAACGGCAGAATGGCCTGGAACTTGCGATCACGACCTTGTTTGGCAGAGCCGCCGGCGGAGTCACCCTCGACGATGTAGATTTCACACAAAGCCGGGTCTTTTTCCTGACAATCCGCCAGTTTGCCGGGCAAGCCGACGCCGTCGAGAACGCCCTTGCGACGCGTCATCTCACGGGCGCGACGGGCAGCTTCACGGGCGCGGGAGGCTTCGACGATCTTGCCGCAAATCATCTTGGCATCGACCGGACGCTCGAGCAGGAAATCGGCCAGCTTCTGGGCGACGACTTCTTCAACCGCCGCACGGGCTTCGGAGGAGACCAACTTCATCTTGGTTTGCGAGGCGAACTTCGGATCAGGCATCTTGACCGACAAGACGCAGGCCAGACCTTCGCGCATGTCGTCACCGGCGATATCGACCTTGGCCTTCTTGGCGATCTCGTTTTCGTCGATGTATTTGTTGATGACCCGTGTCATCGCAGCACGCAGGCCGGTCAGGTGGGTACCACCGTCGGATTGCGGGATATTGTTGGTGAAGCAGAGCACCTGTTCCTGATAGGAATCGTTCCATTGCATGGCCACTTCGACACCGATGGTGATGCCGGTATCAGCAGCGCCCTGACCTACCTTGGCTTCCCCTGCCGAGTAGAAAATATTCGGATGGAGGACGGACTTGGTGCGGTTGATGTACTCGACGAAACTCTGCACACCACCGGCAAAGGCGAAGAGTTCTTCTTTACCGGCGCGCTGATCGACCAGCTTGATGGCGACGCCATTGTTCAGGAAGGAAAGCTCGCGCAGGCGTTTGGCAAGGATTTCGTAGTGGAATTCGATGTGACCGAAAATTTCGTCATCCGCCAGGAAATGAACCTCCGTGCCGCGCTTTTCGGTATCGCCCAGAATCTTGAGTGGTGAGACTTCAAAGCCGTCACGCACTTCGATGCTGCGGTCAACCGGCACACCGCGGCAAAATTCCATGAAATGCTTCTTGCCATCGCGACGAATGGTCAGACGCAGGAATTTGGACAGTGCATTGACGCAGGAAACGCCGACGCCGTGCAGACCGCCGGACACCTTGTAGGAATTCTGGTTGAACTTGCCGCCGGCGTGCAGTTCGGTCAGGGCGATTTCGGCAGCTGAACGCTTCGGCTCGTGCTTGTCGTCCATCTTGACGCCGGTCGGAATACCCCGGCCGTTGTCGATGACACTGATTGAATTGTCGGTATGAATGGTGACGATAATGTCGTTGCAATGGCCGGCCAGCGCCTCGTCGATCGAGTTGTCGACCACTTCGAAGACCAGATGGTGCAGGCCGGTGCCATCGGAGGTATCGCCGATGTACATGCCGGGACGCTTGCGGACGGCCTCCAGGCCTTCGAGGATCTGGATGCTGGCTTCGCCATAGGCCGGCGATTCACCTTGCGGGACGTTCTCTTCACTCATTGTTTTTTGGTTCCACGTGAAACTGCAAAAGGCCTGCCCGGCTGGGCAGGCCTTCTTGGGTTGTTGCTGGCTTGATCAAATACGCATCGGCATGACGACGTATTTGAAGCGGTCGTTGCCCGGGACAGTAATCAACGCGCTGGAATTGGCATCGTTGAAGCTCCACTGAATTTCTTCAGTGTGGATGTTGTTCAGTACGTCAAGCAGATAACCAACGTTGAAGCCTACGTCGATGACGTCACCGGTGTAATCGACTTCGATTTCTTCGACCGCTTCTTCCTGCTCGGCGTTGGCAGCGATCAGTTTGAGACTGTTCTCGCTCAATACAACACGCACGCCACGGAATTTTTCGTTGGTCAGGATTGCAGCGCGTTGCATGGCCTGCATCAACGTCTGGCGACCAACCGTCATGTGGTTTTTCAGGGTTGCCGGAACTACGCGTTCATAGTCCGGAAATTTGCCGTCGATCAGCTTGGAGACCAGAACTACGGATCCAAAAGCAAAACGTACCTGGTTGGAGGTCAGGGTAATGTTCAGAAGGTCATCCGTATCAACCAGCAGACGGTTCAATTCCAATACGGTCTTGCGCGGCAGAATCATTTCCTGGCGCGGGAAATCGGTATCGATTTCAACGCTGGCATAAGCCAGACGATGTCCATCGGTAGCAACTGCGCGCAGCTCCTTGCCTTCAACCAAGAGCAGCAGGCCGTTCAGATAATAGCGAACATCCTGAGCAGCCATCGAATACTGGGTCTTGCTGATCAGCTGACGGAATGCCTTTTGCGAGATCGAAAACTGCTTTGTTTCGCCTTCGCTGACCGTCATACGGGGGAAATCATCTGCCGGCAGTGTCTGCAGACTGAAACGGCTCTTGCCACCGCGCACTTGCAACCGCTTGTCTTCAAGAATCAGGCTGACTTCAGTGGTATCCGGCAGAGAGCGCAGAATTTCCTGCAGCTTGCGAGCACCAACGGTTACAGCGCCGTCGCCATCGCCCCCGGCGCCTTCGGTCGACGTCGTGATCTGAATTTCGATGTCGGTGGCCAGTAAAGTCAGTCGGTCACCCTTCTTTTCCAGCAGAACATTGGACAGGATCGGTAGCGTATGCCGGCGTTCGACAATTCCCGACACCGACTGCAACGGGGCCAGAAGCGTGTCTCTTTGTGTTTTGATAAGAACCATAAATTAAATTCCTAAGTAGACTATATCGGGAACAATTCTGTGGATAACTGAAAAAATATCTTAAGTTTCAGATGATTGAATCAAATTAAACGATCTGCGAAAGGCGCTTGATTGCTTGTGGGTGAAATCCGGACAATTTTCCCACAAAGTAGGAATTCCGATATAACTCACAATTGATTCACAGCTTTTGCACAGGGTTATCGACAGCTTCATCCTTTTAATACCTGCAGCAATACATGCAAGTCGTGGTTAAGTTCGCTTTCCTTGAGACGTAAGGTGTCAATAGTCTTGACTGCGTGAATGACGGTCGTGTGATCGCGACCACCAAATGCATCGCCAATTTCCGGAAAACTGTGTGAAGTCACTTCCCGACAAAGCCACATCGCAACCTGACGAGGTCGAGCAATGGCGCGGGTCCGCTTTTTCGAGAAAAGTTCGGCCACCTTCATCTTGTAGTAATCCGCCACTGTCTTCTGAATATTATCAATACCCACATTGCGCGCAGAGCCAATGACATCCTTCAGCGCTTCCTTGGTCAGGTCCAGTGCAATGGCACGTCCATGGAATGACGAGTAGGCCAACACCTTTTTCAAGGCACCTTCCAGCTCGCGAACATTGGATCGCAGGTGCTTGGCAATAAAAAACGGTACTTCATCATCGAGCTGAATGCCTTCGGCTTCAGCCTTCTTTTTCAGGATTGCGACACGCATTTCAAGTTCTGGCGGTTCAATCTGGACGGTCAGGCCCCAGTCGAAACGCGTTACCAGTCGATCATCAAGACCATTGATATCTTTCGGATAGGTATCGCAGGTAATGATGATTTGCTTGCGTGCTTCAATCAGCGCATTGAAAAGGAAGAAGAACTCTTCCTGAGAACGGTTTTTCCCATTGAAAAACTGAACGTCGTCGAGGAGCAGTACGTCGAGCGACCGATAGGTGCGCTTGAACGTGTCAAACGACTTTTGCTGATAGGCGCGCACCACATCCGAGTAATAGTCCTCGGCATGAACGTAGCGAACGATCTTTTCAGGATTTTCGGCAACGATGGCGTTTCCGATGGCGTGGATCAGGTGAGTCTTGCCGAGGCCGGCGCCACCATAGATAAAGAGTGGGTTGTATGCACCGCCGGGATTATTGGCCACTTGTACTGCGGCGGCACGCGCCAGATCATTTGCCTTACCGACAACCAGATTGTCAAAAGTAAACGATGGAAATAGCCGGGATTTTTCGTAATTTCCCCCTCTGCCTCGGGATTTTTCCGGCGCCGGCATTTTCTTTTCATGTTGGACGACCGTCTTGGCAGGGGCTTTTTCTTCCGGGTCGCCACTGGTCTCGATTCGGTTGGCAGCCGCTTTGCTATTACCAATGACCAGCGCTATGGCGACGGGCCCCGAGAAAAAGCTACGGCTGTAATCTTCAATGCGCGACAGGTAACGATCACGCACCCATTTCAGGATGAAGGTATTTGGCGCGACAAGGCGCAGCCCGTCGTCCAGCGCCGTTTCTTCACCTTCGAGCCGCAATGGCCTGATCCAGGTATTAAATTGCTGTGCGGGCAATTCCTGCTCGAAGCGCTGCAAACAGGATTCCCAAAAACCAGCCATGGACGGTAAAGCTCCTCCCCGCGCATTCAAAATAGATTTTGATGGCGGTTATTAGATATTTGATTTGATGATATTTTTTGAAAAAACTGGCAGAAGAAAAGCAACCAGCGAAGGCATGATTTTACCCTTCATCGGGAAAGTTATCCACAGCTTTTGAAATTAAATCAACTTGACAGAACACCATCAAACAAGGTGTAATCACGCGTTTTTCTAAGCACATCAAGGGATTACAACATGAAACGCACGTATCAACCGTCGGTCGTGCGCCGCAAGCGCACCCATGGCTTCCTGGTCCGTATGCGCACCAAGGGTGGCCGTGCAGTCATTGCTGCTCGCCGCGCCAAGGGTCGTACTCGTCTGGCCGTTTAATCGGACGTTTGGCGAGGTGGAACAAACCTTCGCCCGACGCTATCGCCTGACAAAAACGGATGAGTTCTCATCCGTTTTTGGTTTCAGGAGAGCAATTCGTGGCAAGTTACTGATGTTGCACTATCAGCCTCGTCCCGAAGGCAATACCGAGGCAAGACTGGGCGTGGTAGTTGCCAAAAAGCTGCTCAAACGTGCCGTCGACCGTAATCGCGTCAAACGGGTCGTTCGTGAGCAATTTCGTCTTCACCGGGCCACTTTGCCTGGCATTGATCTGGTAGTCAGGTTGGCAGCAAAGCCAATATCGCTCGAAGGTGCGCAACTGTCTGCAGATTTCCTTGCCTTGCTTGATAAACTGCATCGGTCCAAGCCGACGCGTGACGCATGATGAAATACCTGATGATCGGTCTGATTCGCATCTACCAATATGCAATCAGTCCATTTCTCGGGCGAAGCTGCCGATATGTTCCCAGTTGTTCGACATATGCGGTAGAAGCAGTACAGAAATATGGCGCCTTCCGGGGTGGCTGGTTGGGCTTTAAACGAGTCTGCCGTTGCCACCCGTGGCATCCTGGTGGGTACGACCCCGTACCCTGAATCAAGAATTCTTTTGTAGGCTGTTCATGGATACTCGACGCCTGATACTGGTTTTGATCTTCACGTTTTCCAGCTTCATGCTGTGGGAAAACTGGCAGAAATACAACCAGCCCAAACCCGTAGCCGAAGCGGCCAACGCAGCCGATATTGCTGGTGCAGCGCCAATACCCTCGGCTGCCCTGCAGGCAAAGGCCACTCCCGGGGAAGTTCAGCCCGCTGCGCCGGCATCAACTGCCGCAACATTTACGGTAGCTACCGACCTGATCAAGGCGACCATTTCCGAACAAGGCGGTGATCTGGTCGAGCTCGAATTGCTCAAGTACAAGGCTCATGAGGATAAGTCGAAGAACTTCTTCTTGTTTGATGCCAAGCACCAATATGCAGCACAAAGTGGCCTGATTGGCGAAGGCATGCCAAATCACCGCACGTTGTTCAAGCATGTAGCGGGTCCGACAAGCCTGGCTGATGGAGCCAACGAGTTAAAAGTCAGACTCGAGGCAACGGCAAGCAATGGTGCCAAAGTTGCCAAGATTCTGACCTTCAAACGTGGTTCCTACGATATCGATGTCACTTGGGAAATCAACAACACCACCGATAAACCGCTGACACCCAATGCATATTTTCAATTGCAGCGTGATGATGTCAAGCCGGAAGGCGAGACAAAAATGGTGTCAACGTTTACGGGTGCGGCGGTTTATACCGATGCGGACAAATATCAGAAGGTTGATTTTGCCCATATCGCTGAAAACAAGGCCAAGTTCACCAAGAACGCCGACAACGGCTGGCTGGCCATGGTTCAGCATTATTTTGTATCGGCTTGGGTACCCAAAGATAAGACCCCTCGCGAGTTTTACATGCGCAAGCTTGATGGGGCCAACGTGTTCCAAGCTGGCGTCATTGTTTCGATTCCCGAAATTGCACGTGGTGCCAAGAGCGATACATCGGTCACGCTATACGCAGGGCCACAAGAGCAGTCGGCGCTTAAACAAGTCGCTCCCGGACTTGATCTGGTTGTCGACTACGGTTGGTTGACGGTCGTGGCTGCACCCATTTTCTGGGCGCTGGAAGCCATCCACAAGATTGTCGGCAACTGGGGTTGGGCAATTGTGGTTCTGACGGTCATTCTCAAGGCAATTTTCTTCCCGCTATCTGCTGCTTCGTACAAGTCGATGGCCAAGATGAAGAAGCTGACGCCGCGCTTGACGCACCTCAAGGAGCGTTATGGTGATGACAAACAGCGTCTGAATCAGGAAATGATGAAGATGTACCAGACCGAGAAGGTCAATCCGCTCGGTGGCTGCCTGCCAATCCTGATCCAGATTCCGGTGTTCATTTCCCTCTACTGGGTGTTGCTGGGGGCCGTTGAAATGCGTGACGCGCCGTGGATTCTGTGGATCAAGGACCTCGCTTCGGCGGATCCCTACTACATTCTGCCCGTCATCATGATGGTGTCGATGTTCGTGCAGACCAAACTGAATCCAACACCACCGGACCCGATCCAGGCCAAGGTGATGATGGCGATGCCGCTGATCTTCGGTTTCATGTTCTTCTGGTTCCCGGCCGGTCTGGTTTTGTACTGGGTGGTTAACAACGTGCTCTCCATTGCCCAGCAGTGGCAGATCACGCGCCTGATTGACGCTGGTGGCAAGGCTGCCAACGACCCGAAAGCTTAAGGTGTGAAGTCAGACACCATAGCTGCCATCGCCACGGCCCCCGGCCGTGGTGGTGTCGGCGTCATTCGTGTATCGGGCAGCAATTTGCTGCCCTTTGCATTTGAACTGACCGGAAAAACCCCGAAGCCCCGTTACGCAACACTAACTGATTTCAAATCAGCTGACGGTGCCACGGTCGACAGTGGAATATTGCTGTTTTTCAATAATCCCAATTCGTTTACCGGCGAAGACGTCCTGGAACTGCAAGGCCACGGTGGCCCTGTGGTCATGCAGATGCTCCTTGCCCGCTGCCTTGATCTCGGTGCTCGTCTGGCAGAACCGGGTGAATTCAGCCGACGTGCCTTCCTGAACGGAAAAATGGACTTGGCTCAGGCCGAAGCCGTCGCCGATCTGATAGATGCGGCAACCGCCAGCGCAGCACGTTCAGCAGTTCGTTCATTGCAGGGCGAGTTCTCGCGGGCCATCGGCGAATTGAACGAAGAGTTGATCAACCTGCGCATGCTGGTTGAAGCGACGCTAGATTTCCCCGAAGAAGATATCGATTTTCTGAAGGCGGCCAATGCATTTGGTCGACTGGAACGCCTGCAACTGAAGCTGGCCGAAATCTTCGACCGCGCAGGTCAGGGAAAACTGCTGCAATCGGGGCTACATGTCGTACTTGCGGGGCAACCCAATGTAGGCAAATCATCGCTCCTCAATCGGCTTGCGGGCGACGATCTGGCCATCGTCACGCCGATAGCCGGCACTACGCGCGATGCGTTGCGATCAACCATACAGATCGAAGGTATTCCGCTGCACATCATCGATACTGCCGGCCTGCGCGAAACAGACGACGAAGTCGAGAAAATTGGTATCGAACGTAGCTGGAAAGAAATCGAGCGATCCGATGCAGTGCTGCTACTTGTCGATGCCCGAACCGGCATCACCGATGCCGATCGGGAAATTCTCGCCCGTCTGCCAGCACGCCTAAAGCGCATCACCATCTACAACAAAATTGATCTCTCGGGCACCCAGCCGGAGCGACACGACGAGCCGGACAGCATCGCCATTTCCCTTTCTGCACGCTCCGGTGAGGGGATAGGCCTGTTACGCCAGGAATTGTTGAGGATAGCCGGCTGGCATCAGGCCGAAGATGTATTCATTGCCCGAGAACGTCATCTTCGCGCGTTGTCTGATGCGCAGAACCATGTAGCGGCAGCCCGAAATATCGTTGAAAGCGCATTTCCAGCCCTCGAACTGTTTGCCGAAGAACTCCGTTTGACGCAACAATCACTTGGCCAAATTACCGGTGAATTCACAGCAGACGACCTCCTCGGGGTCATATTTAGCCGATTCTGCATCGGCAAATAAGTCTGTCAGCAAGTCTGTGTACAAACTGTACAGAGATTGTTGATAAATCGACTATTTTTCAAAATTCAAAAACTATCCGGAATTCATCCACAGGCAAGCCAGTCGCTTACCAACCAGTAATATTTGATACTAAGTTGTTGAATAAATAAATATTTTATATGTTATCCACAGAACTGTTGTTCAGTTATTCTCAGTAGTAGGTTTACATATAGTTATTATTAAAAGCAGAAGGCAACACCATGCTGCGTACCGAACAGGATCAATGGCAGGTCGAAATGCTTGATTTCAAATCAGGTATAACAGCTGTTAGAAGCTTTTTCGCATGGCCACCATTCTTTTCAGAACTGAAGTAGCTTGCTGTTTTCTAATAGAATTCAGCTACTTCGTTCGAGGAAGACATCATGCGCATCACGCTTGTCCATCCGGCTGGATTTAACTTTGTTCCCGGTCAGCCGGATTTTTCGGTGCTTGCCAATCGAATGGCACCGATCGGGATCATGCAACTGGCCAGTTGGCTGGAAAAATTTGGTCACAATGTCCAGTTGCACGACTGTCTCGGCCCTTACGCACCCTCAACGATTGCTGAAAATGCGGAGATTGTGCTGGCGACCAATCCGGAAATGGTTGGATTTTCGGCAACAACGTCCGGGTTCATGGATGCTTTTGAAATTGCGGCTTACATTCGTAGCAAACGTCCGGAAATCAAGATTGTTTTTGGCAACGTTCATGTTTCGTCGCTGGGTGCCCCGATCCTCGAGCATTTTCCGGAAATTGATTATTTGGTGATTGGGGAAGGTGAAGGGTCCTTCCTTGATCTGGCAGATGGCAAGCCGCTCAAAGAGATTGGCAATCTGATCTACCGGGATGAATCCGGCAAGATTCGAATCAATCCGCGTCGTGACCGGATTATTGATCTCGATGAACTACCGTTCCCTGCCTATGAGAAATTGGCCGGGTTTCCGCACGCCTATCATCTGCCGTTGTTTGCTTACGAAAAGCGCTATGGCGCAACGATGATTACCTCGCGCGGTTGCCCCTACACTTGCTCGTTCTGTGATCGAACCGTATTTGAGCGTCTGTACAAGACGAATTCGGCGCAATACACCTACGATCACATGAAATACTTGCGCGACAAGTTTGGTGTGTATCACATCAACATGTATGACGACTTGTTTACTGCCAAGAAACAACGGGTTTTTGACCTCTGCGAGCTGTTGATCGAAAAACCGCTCGGTATTCAGTGGAACTGCGCCATTCGTACCGGACATACTTCCGATGAAATGCTGGCCAAACTCAAGCAGGCCGGCGTCCTGATGGTATCGATGGGCATCGAATCCGCCGATCCGATGATGATGGAGCGCCACAAGGCAGGTGTAACGCTCGAAGCCGTCCGCGACACCGTGCGTCAGATTCATGCGGCGGGAATGCGAGCCAAGGGCTTGTTCATCTTTGGCATGCCAGGCGAAACACCGGAAACGGTCAAGGTCACCAGTGATTTCATCCTATCGCTCGAACTGGATGAAATGAACATGACCAAGTTCAGCCCGCTCCATGGCGCCCCAATCTGGGACGAATGTGCCAACAGCAATGTTTCCGGGGAGATGATCGAAGACTGGCGATTGATGAATTGCCTGAACTTTGTATTTTTGCCGCATGGTTTCAAGTCGCGGGAAGAAATGGATGCTCTGTACAACTGGCATGTCAAACGCTTCTACGACAGCAAGGGGTATCGTCGCCGCTTTGCCAAGCGCTTGTGGGCGCATCGCTGGAGCCTGTGGCATGTCATCAAGCACTTGCCTGAAACCATCGCTGCGGCGCGTTATTTCAGTTCGAACAAGGCCCAACTCGAAAAGGCCAAGCGCGAATTCAAGTTGCATCCACGTCAGCCGGTTGGCCTGAAACCGTTCCTGAGCCCGGATTTGCAGGTCGATAACATCGTGGCCATGTCGCCCGTGAAAATGTCACGGCGCGAAGCAATGAAGGCAATCATTCCCCTGGTTGAGGAAGGCAGCTCGTGCTGTGCGCCGCCGGCCTTGCAGGCGGCGGTATAATCCTTCGCTTTGGTCCTGGATATCGGAAAGGAAACGGAGATGACTGAACATTTCGGTTTTAGACGATTTTTCCAGTTGACCGTAGCAGTCTGTTTTATCGCCGCTCTCGGCGCCTGCAAGAGCAATGACACCCGTCCGGAAGGTAGCAGCAGTGGCTCAGAAGCAAAATCAGCGTTTATCCGTAGTGGCTATGCCTGCTGTAACCTGCACTACTCCGGTGACTGGATCAGTGATTCCAATCTGGCTGAATTGCCATTCATTGCTGCCGGGACGCCGATTGGCGTAAAGAAGATCGATGGCAATCGTGCTTACGTCGAAATCAATGGCAAGCCTATGCGTTTGGGCCACGATTATGGCCGCGATGAAGAGACGATGGAGCAATGGGTTAGCAAGCTGGTCCTGCTTGAAGATCCGACGCTAAAGATGGCCAAATATTCCCCGGTCACCCGTGCTGCCATCGTCAAGGGGCAATTGATGAAAGGGATGACCAAGGAACAGGTCATCATGTCGGTCGGGCATCCACAGACCAACGAAAATCCCCACCTGGACGGGCCTTACTGGCGTTTCTGGTGGTCCAGTTTCGGCCCGTATTACGTTTATTGGACCAAGGGTGGTACGGTCAGCAAGATTGACGGGCATTCGGACACAGTAAGCAAGATGACCTACAAGGCCAAATAAGACAGATTGCAGCGGTTAAGAAAGATAAAGGTTAGTAACGATGGAACAGCAGGCGAAGGGCGTCGAACGCCGGCAGTGTGATGTACTGGTGATTGGTGGTGGGCCGGCCGGTTCAACTGTTGCGCCGATGCTGGCCGAAAAAGGTTACAAGGTGGTGGTGCTGGAAAAGGCGCATCATCCGCGTTTTCACATTGGTGAATCCCTGTTGCCAGCCAATCTGCCGCTGTTCGAGCGCATGGGTATTGCCGAGCAGGTGAAAGCCATTGGCATGATGAAACCCGGTGCCGAATTTGTTTCGCCGACCCATGAAATGACGTCAGTCTTTAACTTCGCCGAAGCGTGGGACAAGTCGATGCCCTACGCCTATCAGGTCAAGCGCGACCAGTTTGATGAAATTCTGATTCGCAATGCCCAGAAAAAAGGCGTTGAAGTGCACGAAGGCTGCAAGGCCAAGGCGGTTGATTTTCTCCCGGACAACACTGCTGCTGTTCGTGCGGTCCATGATGATGGACGCGAAACCGAGTGGCAGGCCCGTTTTGTGGTTGATGCCTCCGGTCGCGACACTTTCCTGGCCAATCGTTTCCAGATCAAGCACCGAAATCCCAAACACAACAGTTCGGCTATCTACGGACATTTCACGGGTGTTCAACGTCATGAAGGTCCGGCCGAAGGCAACATCACGATTTTCTGGTTCGATCATGGCTGGTTCTGGTTCATACCGATGCCCAATGACATTACCAGCATAGGCATGGTGACTTGGCCGTATTACATGAAAACCAAGGGCGAGCGCAGTCTGGAACAATTCCTGCGCGACGGTTTTGCCCAGTGCCCGAAACTGACCCTGCGGCTGACCAATGCCAGATTGATCAATGAAGTCGAAGCTACCGGCAATTTTTCGTATGTATCCGAGCGAAATCACGGCAGCAACTACGTCATGCTGGGCGATGCCTATGCCTTTATTGACCCGGTATTTTCGTCCGGCGTGCTGCTGGCCATGAACAGTGGCGTGATCGCTGCCGAGGCGATAGATACCTGCCTCAGGACACCGGCCAAGGCAGCCGCTGCACTGAAACGCTTTGACGCGCTGATGAAGCATGGGCCGAAGGAATTCTCGTGGTTCATTTATCGCGTGACCAATCCGATCATGCGCGAATTCTTCATGGGCCCGCGCAACGTCCTGCGGGCCAAGGAGGCTGTGCTCTCCATGCTGGCGGGGGATATTTTCGGCAAGACACCCATCTGGCCATCGATCTGGGTGTTCAAGTTCCTCTACTACGTTGCCAACATCATGCAGCCGAAACGCGCCTACATGGGGTGGAAGCGGCGGAAATTCAATATTCGCAAGGTCGACGACGCCGTCGTTTACAACGCATAGTGGCACTCCGCTTCGCTTCCTTTCCACTGACGGTTTCACGTGAAACCGGCGCAGAATTGGGTGGTGCCATTCTCGGCGAACCGCCGAGCGGTGCCATCGCGGAATGGCCGCAACAGCGTATTTTTGCACCCTTGCTGGGATCGACCACCGCCGTCGTTCAGGAAGCCTGGCTAACGAATGGGGCACTCGCGTCCGGCAACACCGAAAATATCGCCTGGCGTCGCGCCGGCGACCTGCTTTATGGGGTCATCGAACTGGACGAAGCCGATTTTCCCGGTTCGGCAACGTGTTCGTCGTTGCAGGCCGCCAGCGCGGAGGCCTATCGGCGTATCTTCCGTCTCCTTGATGCTGCCGAATTGCCCCACTTGCTGCGCGTCTGGAACTATCTCGCGGCGATCAATCTGGAGACCCATGGACTGGAGCGTTATCGCCAGTTCAATATTGGTCGTCAAGATGCCTTCCTTGAATGCCATCGCGGTGCGACCGGGAATGTTCCGGCGGCTTGTGCCATTGGATTGGCTGGCGGCGCGCTCAGTATTGCTTTCATGGCCGGCAAGGCTCCCGCCGTACCACTGGAAAATCCACGCCAGGTCAGCGCCTACAATTACCCGGCCGACTATGGTCCGCGCAGTCCGACGTTTTCGCGGGGTGCGCTGGGTTACCTGCCCGGTCAGGAAATTCTGTTCATCTCCGGGACGGCCAGTATCGTCGGTCACCAGACGGTTCATCCGGGTGATGTCGCCGGACAGTGTCGGGAGTGCATAGCCAATATCGCTGCGGTGCTGGGCGAAGCGAACCGCCAGCGCCGTTCTGCCCCGTTCGCGCTGGACGAACTCGTATACCGCGTATATGTGCGTGATGCCGGGGATTTCCAGACCATCCGCGCAACACTGGCATCGTTGATAGGAAGTGCAGACGTTTTATATCTGCAGGCTGATATTTGCCGGCAGGATCTGTTGCTAGAAATCGAAGCACATGCCTTGCATGCACTGGAGAACTGACATGACTGTATTGATGAAATTTCGCCGGCATTGCCTGGCGGCAGTGATGCTGGTGAGTGCGGTGTCCGGCATCCAGGCAGCAGAAGATCTGCCGTTGTGGGAGCTCGGTGCCGGTGTTTCGGCCTTCAGTTTTCCTGCGTATCGCGGTTCGGACCAGACCAACAATTTCCTGTTGCCGGTGCCGCACGTCACGTATCACGGTGATTTCCTGAAGGCTGACCGCCACGGGATTCGCGGCAGTTTCTTCGATTCCGACTGGCTTGATCTCAGCATCAGTCTGGCGCTTTCCCCACCGGCCAGCAGCAATGACATCACGGCAAGATCCGGCATGCCGGATCTAAAGGGGACTTTCGAGATCGGCCCGCAAATGGACGTCACGTTCTGGCGTTCGGACAATCGCGCCCGCTTCCTCAAGTTGCTGTTGCCGCTACGCACGGCCATCACGCTGGAAGGTTCGCCGAAAGATATCGGCTTGGTATTTCATCCCAAGCTGAACATGGACATCACGGACATTCCCGGCATGTCCGGCTGGAACCTCGGCATGCTGGCCGGCCCGCTGTTTGGCGATAAGCGCCAGCACGCCTACTACTACGCCGTGGCGCCCCAATACGCGACGGCCGATCGTCCGGCCTATGACGCAAAGGCTGGTTACGCCGGCATGCAGTATCTGGTCGCCCTCTCCAAGCGCTTCTCGTCATACTGGGTCGGCGGCTTTGTCCGCTACGACAACCTGAGCGGCGCCACGTTCGATAACAGTCCGCTTGTCCGCCAGAAAGACTATGTGGCTGCCGGTATCGCCATCACCTGGGTGCTCGGCGAATCATCGACACGCGTCAAGGTCGATGACTGATCGCGGTGGCGCAGGCAATCCCTTGTGGATAGCCTACGAATACGTCGCCATGCTGGTCGGTCTCGGCGCTTTGGCGGGGCTTTGCCTGCTGTGGTTGCCCTGCGCCCTGGTTCTCAAGCCCCTGCTGCCACAACGTCTGGGTCAGCCCCTAGGCCGACGCATGATTTCGTTCGGCTTCCGGGTCTATCTGCGTATGCTGAGCCTGTTTTGCGCCTGTCGTTTCGATCTGCATGAAATCGATCAGCTCCGTGATCAGGGGCCACTGATTGTTGCCGCCAATCACCCTTCCCTGCTCGATGCAGTGATGATCGTGTCTCGTCTGCCCAATGCGGTCTGCGTGATGAAGGCGTCGTTGATGGACAACATCCTGTTCGGTGCTGCCGCGCGGCTGGCCCGTTACATTCGCAATGACGTCGCATTGAAAATGATTTTTGGGGCGCGCGAAGAACTTGAGCAGGGCGCCATGCTGGTCATTTTCCCGGAAGGATCGCGCACGCTGAATTTTCCCTTTGACGCCAGTACGCCGAGCGTCGGGTTGATCGCCAACCGCAGCAAAATTCCCGTCCAGACGCTCCTCATCGAATTTTCTACGCCCTACCTCGGCAAGGCCTGGCCCTTGTTCCGGCGCCCCGTCTTGCCACTATCCTGCCGGATCCGGTTGGGACGTCGCTTTCCGCCGCCGAGCAATGTTCAGGCGTTTTCAGCTGAACTTGATACCTATTTTTCTTCCGAATTCGGCCCAAATTTCCCGTCGACCGCAGCATTCGCTGTTTGAACTGAAATCGTCATGTCCACTGCGTCAACCACCCACCTTGTCCTGATTCCCAGCTATAACCCCGGTCCCAAGGTGCTGGCCACCGTTCAGGCGGCGCGGGGGCAGTGGAATCCGGTGTGGGTGGTTGTTGATGGCAGCACCGACGGCAGTGCCAAGCAGTTGCAGGCCCTGGCCGCAAGCGACCATGGTTTGAAGGTCATCGTCCTGCCGCAAAATCGGGGCAAGGGCTCGGCGGTGCTTGAAGGGATTTCACAGGCGGCCGATGCAGGCTTTACGCATGCCCTGACCATGGATTCCGACGGCCAGCATCCGGCCGACCTGATCCCGGCGTTCATGGCCGCCTCTCAGGCGCAGCCCGCCCGGATGGTACTCGGCAAGCCGGTGTTTGATGCCGATGCGCCTGCTCTGCGCGTGAACGGTCGCAAGGTGTCCAATGGCTGGGCCAATCTGGAGACACTGTGGATGGGCATCGGCGATTCGCTCTACGGCTTTCGGGTGTATCCGATTGCGCCGTTGATAAAGATCATGCAGGCCAACCGATTCATGCGTCGTTTTGATTTTGATCCGGAGGCGGTCGTCCGTCTGTGCTGGGCCGGCGTCAAGCCACTCAATATCGATGCGCCGGTTCGTTACTTCCGGGCGGACGAAGGCGGTGTTTCCCATTTCCGCTACCTGCGCGACAACACCTTGCTGACCTGGATGCATACCCGGCTTTTCCTCGGCTTCGTGGTTCGTCTGCCCCTGCTGATACTGCGCCGCCTGTTTGCCTGAGCGATGAAAGCGCTGCGTCAATTTACCCTGCGTTACCTGATCGCCGATGCCGCGCCGCTATCAGCGCGCGAGCGCTGGCTGAGCGCCATTGCCGGTTTGGCCGGCATGCTGCTGATGCAGGCCATCCTCGCCGTCGTGCCGGTCGAACCGGGAATCAGCTATCTGCTGGCGCCGCTGGGTGCCAGTTCGGTGATTCTCTTCGCCCTGCCCCACAGCCCGTTGGCCCAGCCCTGGTCGCTGGCCGGCGGGCTATTCATCTCGGCGCTGATCGGCCATTTTTGTGGTGTGTGGATTACGCCAGGCTTTCTTGCGGTGGCTGTTGCGCTGGGCGTTGCCATCTGGGTGACCGCCTGGCTGCGCTGCATCCACCCGCCGGGCGGCGCCATGGCCGTGGTTTTTGCACTGAGTGCCCAACAGCATCCGACGTCGCTATTGACCGCCCTGCTCAACGCGGGTGCTGCGTTGATGGCGGTCCTCGTCGTCAATAATCTGACTCCTGGTCGTCGTTATCCACAATGCTTGCCGGCTACCCAGGTGGCCCGGCAGGATCGCCCGGCAAGGCGGAGCATTCGTCACGAAGACATCCAGCACGCACTGGAGCGGCTCGACACTTACCTCGACATCAGTGAGGACGATCTGGTGCGTATCTATGACCTGGCTACGACCCATGCCCACCAGCGGCATGAACGTCGAACCTGCGGCGATGTGATGAGTGCCCCGGCGATCAGCGTCGAATTTGCGACCGAGCTGAATGAAGCCTGGCGGCTGATGCAAGCCAATCACCTGCATGGACTGCCGGTGGTTGACCGCAGCCATCGGGTGATCGGCGTCCTGACACTGGAAAATTTTCTCCGCCATGTCGAAGCGCACGGCGCGCAGGGCATCGGTGACAACATTCGCCGACTGCTGCGAGCGACGCCTTCCGATTATTCAGACAAACCGGAGGTGGTTGGCCAGATCATGAGCAGCCATTTCGCCAAGGCGCAGACCACCACAGCTATCAGTGAGGTTGCCGCATTGCTGGCTTCAGCCGACCATCCTGTCATCATTCCGGTCACGGATGATCGCCAGAGACTGGCCGGGGTCCTGACCCAGACCGACCTGCTCGCGGCCATGTATCAACGCCAGGCAGCGGCGGCTGCAAGGCACTAACGCGATGAATACCACGGAAATCTTCCTGATCGCCATGGCGATCATCTTCACCGTTCCCTTCCTGATCTGGCGTCTGGGTCGAACCGATTACTTTGCGCCGCTGGTCGTTGTCCAGATCCTGACCGGCATCTTGCTCGGGCCGGGCATCCTGGGCCGGATCTATCCAGACTATTACGCGTTTGTCTTCAACCCGGCCGTGGTTCAGTCACTGAATGGCATTGCCTGGTGGGCAGTCATGCTTTTCGTGATGATTGCCGGCATCGAACTCGACTTCAGAAAAGCCTGGGAGTATCGCCGGGAAAGCGGCATCACGGCCGGCCTGGCCTTGGGGACGCCTTTGCTGTTAGGCAGCGCAGCAGCGGCCCTGATGCTTGGTTTTGATGGCTGGATCGGACCCAAGGCAATGACCTGGCAGTTTGTGGTTGGGGTGGGCATGGCTTGCGCTGTGACCGCGCTGCCGATTCTGATCTTGCTGATGGAAAAACTCGAAGTCCTTCGCCAGCCCATCGGTCAGCGCATCCTGCGCTATGCCAGTCTGGACGATGTGGCGATCTGGGCAGTGCTGGCGCTGATCCTGATGGACTGGGAGCGCATGGGACGTCAGGCGGCTTTTTTGCTGACCTTCGCGGTGGCCGCCCGTTTGTTCCATAAACTGATGGCGCGCCTTGGTACTAACGACCGCTGGTATGCCGCGCTGATCTGGCTGGCGGTGGTCTGTTTCGGCGCCGACTGGGCCGGGCTGCATTTCATGGTCGGTGCCTTCCTGGCCGGGGCGAGCATGGAAGCCGATTGGTTCGACCAGGAAAAAATGGATCTGCTGCGCCATCATGTGCTGCTGGTCATCATGCCGGTGTTTTTCCTGTCCACCGGGCTGCGGACCAACTGGAATGTCGGTGGTTCGGCTGTATTTATTGCGGCGGCGGTGCTGCTCGCCGCTTCCGTGGTGGGCAAACTGATGGGTGTACGGATTGCCGGCAGCATTCTCAAGTGGCGGCCGGGCGAAGCCAGCATCATCGGCTGGCTGCTGCAGACCAAGGCATTGATCATGATCATTTTTGCCAATATCCTGCTCGACAAGCAGATCATTACCAGTGAAACCTTCACGGCGTTGCTGCTGATGGCGGTGGCCAGCACCATGTTGACTGTCCCGATGGTGGCACCCAAGCTGGCCCGCCTCCAATCAATGATTCAGCGTTCGGCTTGAGGAGCAAAGCATGACCTATATCCCGACCTATTCCGAAGAAGCCCCGGATCGGTCAGCAATCGATGCGTTGTCCGGCGCGGTACTGATTGAATTTGGCGCCAACTGGTGTGGGCATTGCCAAGGCGCACAGCCCTTGATCGAAGCCGCGCAGCGCGCTTACCCCGAGCTGCGTGCGCTGAAAATTGAAGATGGACCCGGTCGGCCACTTGGTCGCAGCTTTCGCGTGAAGCTTTGGCCGACCTTGATTTTCATGAAGGATGGTGTGGAACGGGAGCGCCTGGTCCGCCCTGCCAGCGAAGCAGAAATCACCGCCGCACTGATCCGGCTGACGGCCTGATATCGGCTCAGGCTGCGGCGCGACGCTGCTGCCAGGCAGCCAGCTCGTGGCGCTCGATGAAGGTTTCCAGCCGGTTGATGTTGCCTGGCAACTGTTTGCCTTCCCATTGCTCGGTGGCCCAACGCTTTACGTTGGCGTGCAGCTCGCCATGTTCGATGGCGTGGGCCAGCGCCACCTCGGTGTCATGCAGGGCATCGGGGTCCGTGTTGATGAGGCGAGCGGCTTCATGCAGGCTCAGGCTGGTTTCCGTGACTTGGGCAAGCATGTGAGGCCTCCTTCAGGGGTGGATTTGTCCATTTTAGCGCTGGCGCAGCCAGGAATACATGGGCTTTGTTGGGTAACGGTCGGCTATCAGATCATCCCGCCGTTGATCGAAATGACTTGTCCCGAAATATACGCGGCGCGGTCCGAGGCGAGAAAGGCAACGAGATCGGCGACTTCTTCCGGTTTGCCCGCGCGTTTCATGGGGACCAGATGCTTGATCGTTTCAGCGTCGAATGCGCCCTCGATCATGTCGGTGGCGATGATGCCCGGTGCCACGGCATTGACCGTGATGCCACGACTGGCGAGCTCTAGGGCCAGCGCCTTGCTGGCCGAATGCAACGCACCCTTGGCGGCCGAATAATTGACCTGGCCACGGTTGCCGGTAATGCCGGCGACCGACGAAATATTGATGATGCGACCCCAGCGCGTGCGGATCATCGGCATGGTCAGCGGCTGGGTGACGTTAAAGAACCCGTTCAGCGAAACATCGACCACCGAACGCCACTGCTCCGCGCTCATGCCGGGAAAAACAGCATCGGCGTGAATACCGGCGTTATTGACCAGAATCTGGATCGGCCCTGCTTCGAGCAGCTTGTCGAGGACGGCCGCCGTTGCCGCGCGCTCGGTGACATCGAAGGCAACGGCTTCGGCGCTGCCACCACGGGTGGTGATCTGGTCGACCACCGCTTGTGCCTTGTTCTGGCTGCGGTTGGCATGGACGATGACATGATGGCCGTCAGCAGCCAGGCGCATGCAGATTGCAGCGCCGATGCCGCCGCTACCGCCGGTGACAAGGGCTCGTTTCATGAAATTTCCTTTTGGGTCGATTTTTCCGGTTGACCGTGGGCATTCGGATGCCTTGCCGCGGCGTCGAGCACAACGGCTGCGCGACCTTCCAGCAGACACCGGCCTTCGTGGTCGAGCGAGAACTGATAGAGGATATTGTTGGCATCACCGGACAGACGTTCGGCCCGAACGTCCAACGCACCGGGCAGGTCATCGAGACGGGCGACATGCAGACTGACGTTGCGCACACTGGTCAGGTATCCCTGGCGCGGCTGGTCATCCACATTGGCCAGCAGCGCCCCATGGATGGCCATGGCTTGCGCGGCGTATTCAATGCCGTTGGCAGCGCCCAGTCGGTCATTGCCACGTAGCGGGTTGGCCGGATTGCGATGGCTGATTGCCCGACAGGTGATGGCATTTTCCGACCACTCGCAGACCACATCGAGCAGACACATGTCAGCTTGATGCGGGATATGGGCGGCGATCCAGTGGTGGTCTAGCACGGTCCGATATCAACGGCTAGCTGCATGGGTGAGAGGTAGTCCATGATTACCCTGCCCGCCTCGCCACGCGCCGCCAGCTTTTGCAGTAGCGGCAGGGCCCGCAGTGCGGGGATGGCGAGGCGCAGGGTTTCCAGTTCGGTGTTGGACAGCTGATCGGCGGCCTCGGTCACCGGCGTGAGGGTGATCGATGCAAGCGAGCGCTCACTGCGTGCTGAGGTAAGTAATAACGCCACACCGGCAACGTCCGGTACCGGACGTTTGGCGAAGAGGGGCGCGGGATATTCGCTGTCGTAGGCGATCAACAAGGTCGGCTGGCGATCGAGAACGACCTGCCCCAAGGCATCGATCAGCCCGGCACCGAAACTACCATCGTAAGCACAGATGACCTGACATGGCGCCATTGACCCGGTTGCGATACCCCAGTATCCGGCCGCCGCGTTATGCACTGAATTATGGAAACGGGTCGGTGAAATCTGACGGTCATCGCTGGCCAGTTGTTCGCAAAGGGCGTGGCAATTGTGACCGTCGGCACCCGAGGCGGAAAACACGGTGGCCAGCGTGGCAACGTCGGCGCCGGCATGGGCGGCGGCTTCAAGGCCGATCGCCAGGGTCAGCTTGACGACCCGGCTGGCTCGCCGACGTTCTGCCGGTGGCAGGATGCTGGGCGCCGGCAGAATGGCGGGTGCTACGGTCAACGGCAATTCGCCGCGTAAAACGGAACGGGCTGTTGGCCAGTCCGGCAGGCCGGGTGCCAGGAAACCGACGCCTTCGATCCAGGCGGTGAGTGGCGACTGATTCGGCTGGCTCATTTGGCGATGCCCAGAATCAGGCTGCAATTGCTGCCGCCAAAGCCGAAGGAGTTGGTCAAGGCGCGGCTCACGTTTTTGGGGCGGGTTTTCAACACGTAATCGATCGGGATGGTTGGGTCGATATTTTCGGTGCCCGGGCTGCCTGGTATCAACCCGGCCGTCAGCGCCAGTGCGCAAATCACGGTTTCAACGGCGCCGGCGGCTCCCAGTGTATGCCCGGTGGCGCCCTTGGTCGAACTGCAGGGCACACGATTGCCGAACAGCGTGGTGACAGCCTTGCCTTCGGCGGCATCGTTGGCCGGCGTTGAAGTGCCGTGCAGGTTGATGTAGTCAATATCCCCGGCGGACAGCCCGGCTGAACGCAGCGCGGCTTCCATGGCCATTCTGGCACCCAGGCCTTCCGGGTGTGGTGAGGACATGTGGTAGGCGTCGCTCGATTCGCCGGTGCCGAGCAGCAGGACTGAGGCGGGGGCCGGGTTGGCGCAGCGTTCCAGCAGCGCGAAGGCCGCACCCTCGCCGACCGATATGCCATTGCGCGCCACATCGTACGGGCGGCAGGGCTGGGCCGATGTCAGTTGCAGCGAGGCAAATCCGTACAGCGTCGTCAGGCACAATGTATCGACTCCGCCGACAATGGCTGCGTCGATGGTGCCGAGTGCCAGCTGGCGGGCGGCGGCGGCAAAGACCTTGGCGCTCGACGAACAGGCCGTCGAGATGGCCATCGCCATGCCTTCCAGCCCGAAATAGTCGCGAGTGAATTCGGCCAGCGAAAAAGAATTGTGGGTCGTCCGGTAATGAAAGTCGTCCGGCAATGCGCCGGTTGCCGGGTCGCGCCGACGGTAGGCTAGTTCGGTCTGCAGAATGCCCGCCGTGCTGGTGCCCAGGAAGACGCCAACCCGTGTCTTGCCGTAACGGGCAATGGCTTCGCGCACGCGGTCGGCAAAGCCGTCGGTTTCCAGCCCCATCTGCGTCAATCGATTATTGCGGCAATTGTAGTCGGCCAGCGATGTCGGCAGCTTTTCCGCGTCGACCGCCGCTACTTCGCCGATCCAGGTGTCAAGCCGGACGCTCTCGAAAGCGCACGGTGCCAGCCCGCTTTGCCCGTCGCGGAACGCGGCTCGCGTGGCATCGTTTCCACGGCCGAGGCAGGTAGTGACGGTGTAGGCAGACAGCAGCAGCGGATTCACGATGGCGCTCGAAAAAGTGTGAAGCAGATTTTAGCAGAGGGGGTCTTGAAAGGCCGTGCAAACGCTAGCGTGGTCCTTGATCTGGAAATGTCCCCGGGTGCGAAAATTCGATTATCTGGGTGTTGTTTATGGAAGCAACATTGTAATAATTTGTCAGGCCCGCATGGGCACCAGTGATCGTTTTTTCCGAACGCACGCGGGATTGCAATTGGGATTGACGCTTCTGGCCTTGAACGTGCTGCTTGTCAAAATCACCAAGACAAGCCCGTTCAGCCAGGGGCCAGGAGCAAATCCGGAGAATATTTATTTGGTGTTGAAACTTCAATTTCGTGCTGCCGTCCAACGTCAGCAGCTTTCGTTGTGGGGGTGGAAGATGATTCCAAAAATGTCCGGATTTGATTGGCGCGTTTCAGGAAAGTCGATGGCGATTCAGCGACTCGCCGGGGTTGCCGCCATGGTGCTATTGATCGGCGAACCGGTTCTTGCGCAAAACATGGTGTCGGATCGACAAGAAATCGAACAACTTGCTGCGACCCAAGAGCCAAAGCTTATCGCTTGGCGTCGGGATATCCATCAGCATCCGGAACTGGGCAATCGCGAGTTTCGTACCGCCAAATTGGTCGCTGAGCATCTGATCAGCCTGGGGCTCGAGGTCAAGACCGGGGTCGCCCATACCGGCGTGGTCGGCCTGCTCAAGGGGGCACTGCCCGGACCGGTCATCGCCTTGCGTGCAGACATGGATGCCTTACCCGTCACGGAGGAAACGGATTTTCCTTTCTCATCGAAGGTCAAGACGACCTGGATGGGGCAAGAGGTTGGCGCGGCTCATGTGTGTGGGCATGACGCGCATACGGCGATCCTGATGGGGGTGGCCGAAATACTCGCTTCAAAAAGGAATCAGCTTCACGGGACCGTGAAATTCATATTCCAGCCGGCTGAGGAAGGCATGCCTCCTGGCGAAGAGGGCGGTGCCGAATTAATGGTCAAGGAGGGCGTGCTGAATGATCCCAGACCGGAAGCAATTTTTGGTCTGCATGTGAATAGTCGGACGCCTTTGGGCCGGGCCGGCTATCGCAGCGGGCCGATGATGGCGAGCGGGGATGATCTGAAGATAACGATCAGGGGAAAGCAAACCCATGCGGCACTGCCGTGGCTAGGTGTTGATCCCATCGTGATTGCGTCGCAAGTGGTCCTTGGGTTACAGACGATTGAAAGCCGCCAGGTCAATATTTTGATGGAGCCTTCGCTGATAACGATCGGGGCTATTAAAGGTGGCAACCGGGCAAATATCATCCCCGATTCGGTTGAACTGCTTGGCATCATTCGGACCTTCGACGAAGGGATGCGCAAGGATATACACCGCCGGATTGCAGAGACTGCCAAGGGTATCGCGGGTGGCGCCGGCGCGAGTGCCGACGTAAAAATTACGCCGCAGTACGATGTCATGAGCAATGATGAAAAACTTGCCGAGTTTGGCGGAAGATCGCTTCGCGCGACATTGGGTGACAAGCAGGTTTTTCAGAATCCGAAAGTAACGGTGTCGGAGGATTTTTCGGCTTATCAGAAAGTGGTACCGGGATTCTTCTTTTTCCTCGGTGTGGTGCCTGAGGGAACGCAGCCGGCAAACGTTTTTCCAAATCATTCGCCCAAATTCTGGATTGACGAACGGGTGCTGAAAGTTGGCGTCATCGCCCTGACCAATCTCGCACTCGATTACCTGTCCGCCAAATGAGTGGTGCCGACATGTTGAAATCCAGGTGAGGTATGCATGGTTCCGACTGTGTAGTCGAGGTCGCCGTGACCAATGTTGTCTCCGCGTCGGCGCAGGTTGATGTCTGATTTCGAATTTGGCGGTATTTTCCGGTTGACCGCGAAATGCGCTTTAGCGGCCGCTGCAATACACCAAATAGTTCGATAGCGCCTGATGCCCGCTTTTGGCGAACCATTCGCTGATCAGGCGAGGTCTGATTTCTGGGGGGCTTGGGGGCGAAATATTCAGGCTGGAACAAAACCCGAATTGAGCGGTCACAGCGGCATATGCATTTGTCAGATCTGCCGCTGCTGCTTCCGCGGCGTTCTCGATTGGATCGGGAAAGGAGGGTACAAAATGCTTGCGTCCTTTAGACAGGTTCCTGCAGATAGTCTATCTGTTGTTCGATGGCGATTTAGTTGGGTTCGCATTGCGCTCGGGGTAGTTCTTCTGGCGCCGTTTTTGGCATTTTCCACTCCCGGTGCGGGACTCGCCTATCCGCACCGCGCTGCAATCGACAATGACGGGCGTTTCATATTGGTGCGGGAATGCTCGCAACGACAAGGCCCCTTCGTGACACAAAGTACGGCCTGGCAAAGATGGCGTGCGGCTAGGGATCGTGGCTATGCGGTGAGCAACGGCGTCGTTCCTTGCGACGGGGGTTATTGTTTCTATGTGTATTACCAGTGCTAATCGGTCAATGCGGTTAGTACGCTTCGGCGTATTGATGACATGGTGATTTTTCTGTCGTACGCATCTGAACATCTGGACATTGCCGATCAGGTCAATCTCGCCCTGACGGGGGCGGATTACCGCGTGTTCTTTGACCGAGACAGCCTTCCGGCCGGAGCCGATTATCATGTACGAATCCGCAAGGCGGTTCAGGGTAGCGATGCCTTCGTCTTCCTGATCAGCCCGGATTCGGTGACGCTTGGGAGTTACGCCTTGACCGAGCTGAAGTTTGCGCGGGAAAAGTGGCCAAATCCGACGCGCCATGTTTTGCCGGTGATGGTCGAACGTACCGAATACGGGCAGATTCCGAACTACCTCAAGGCGGTTACTGTGCTCGAGCCAGAAGGCAACGTTCCTGCAGAGATTTTGGCCGAGCTGGACAATTGGTTGTCTGGCCGGGGTGCCGCTTCCGTTACTGGTGATGCTGACGAAGCCCGGAAATCAGCTGAAAATCGGCCGTCTGGTGCGGTAGAGCGAGTATTTAAATTGACCGCAAGACGCATCGCGGCCGGCATGGCGGGTGCGTTTGGAGGGTTGATGGTGATCATGAGTGTCATTGATGCCGGCGTTGCGGGAATCAGCGAAGGCGGTCTTTTGATCGGCGCCCTGATGTTGGGCGCTGCCTATGGTGTCTGGCCAAGAGCCTAGTCTAGGTCGGAGATGTTCTTTTCGTCCCGAACATCGGAAATCATGAGCTTCAATCGGCAGATCTGCGATGCACTGATTGATGTAGAGGTATGCCTGTTGTCGTTTTTGCAGGATTTTCCCGGTTGACCGCAGAAACGGACTACTTCCCGCTGCTCCGTGCCAGACAGTTTCGATATCGTCCCTCAACCTTTTTGGCGAACCACTCGGTCGTCAGCCTGCGGCTGATTTTGGGGCTTTTCAGGTCGATTTGCGGCAGGGCTTGACGGGGTAGCGGCTTGCCGCCCTTTTCGGCCAGTTCGAAGACACGGTTGAACAGCGGGCTGCGGCCGAAGGCGATGGATTTTTCCAGTAGCAGATCACGGCGGATTTGTGGTCGGCTCATGTCCAGTTGCTTTGCCAAGCCGATGGCTGCCTCTTCGACGCTGCTGGGTATGGGGGCCGGCTTGCCCTCCTCGTAGCGGAGCAGATCGCCGTCGGGCGCCAGCGGTTTGCCAGTGATTCTGGCCAGCGCCAGCTGAAAGGCTGCGTTGCGGCTGCTGTAGCGGCCAGCGTTGAAGTCGGCGAAACGATAGACGATATGGTCGTAGGGGACGTCGTAGTCGAGGAGGATGGCACTGCCGAAATAGACGCCGCCACGCCGGGTGAAGACTTCGTCGCGCACTGTTTTCGGCAGTGGATAGGGGTAGCTGCGCTCCTTCAGGTGCTGCGTGGCGAAATCGATGCTGACCTGCATCGGGCCGCCGGTGTGCACCGGATTCTGGTTGGCAAAGAATTGACGGCCAAAGGGTAGTTCGCCGGTCATGTCCTCGAACAGCGTATTGAGCTGCTTTTCGGTTTTCAAGGCATCGATGCGGTTGTTGTAGCTCTTGCCATCCGGCGAGGTCTTGCTCAAGGCGGCGGTGACGATCAGCGCCGGTACGCCATAACGCCCGGCCCGGCTTTCGAGTTCACGGCGCACAATGGCGGGCAGGCCGGGCACGGTGGGGTCGGCCTGGAAGCTGGATTCCTGCTCGATGATGGCGATGCTGGCGCAATAGGTTTGCGTGGCGTGCGGCACCTCCAGGGTCTTGAACGCGGTGTGCAGGTCGTCGGCCCAGCCTTGCCGGTCCTTGGCGTAGGCGGGAATCAGATGGACGATACGTTTCCGAACCTCGGTGTCGGGCAACGAGGTCGGCCAGGCGGTGGCGGTCTTGCCATCGGCACGGCGCGCCATGTCGGCAGGCAAGGCGCCGCCCTCTTCTTCATTTTCATCGAACAGCGAACAGCCGGCCAGCGCAGCGAGCAGCACGGTGCTCAGAAGTACGAGACGGGTGGCGCGGCGCATTGACTATTTAGGCAGGTGGCAGACGAGCATGATGTTGGCGAAGGGTTTGCCTTTGTGCATCGGTGCCGTCTCGACGATGAAGTCGAGGTTTTCCAGTATGGCAATCCATTCGTCCAGCGGCCGGCAGTAGAGGCGTGGCAGGCGGTGGCCACGGCTGAAGGTGACGACGTGGTCAAGCCAGTTGCACAGCTTGAAAGGCAGTCCGGCCGAGGCATCTCCGACGCGGGTCAGAAACAGACCACCGGGGGGGAGCGCATCGCGGATGCGCCGGAGGACGTCTTTTTGCAACGCGTATTCGAAGTAATGCAGGGCATCGAGGATGGTGATGACGTCTGCGCTGCCGAAATCGGCTTCGGTCATGTCGCCCTGCACGATGCGGACCAGCGGGTGATCGCTCCCGAAGGCGCGGGTGGCCCGGTCGACGTCTTTTTGCATCAGCTCGATACCGCGCAGTTGGAGGGGCTTTGGTGCGCCGGGCCAGTTGATTGGCCAGTTGCCTGCTTCGTACAGTTTGCGGGCAGCGAGCAGCCAGGCGAACAGGCAGCCTTGTCCACAGCCAAGGTCAAGGAAGCGTGCGTTGGTCGGGAACAGGCCGCGTTTCAGGATTTCACGGAAGATGTTGTCGGTCGACAGTTTGCCGCGTGCATAGCGATAGGCGAACCGGTTGCCATTCTTGAAAGGGCGGGAGGCTTCGTCGAGCAGGGCTTTGGAGAAACGCTGGGTCATGAAGTGGCGTCGTGCAGCGTGACGGGGGTGAGTTGATGATCGTTCAGGGTCGCCAACAGGCGGGGCAATACCGCGAGGATAACAGGCCGGCCATCGGCCATGCTAGCAGCATGACCATCGTGCAGGAGCAGGATGTCGCCGGGGCCAAGGTCGCGGGTCAGGCGCTGGAAAACAATGTCCGGATCACCGCACCGGGTATCGTAGGGGCGGCGTGTCCAGCTCGCCAGCTGGAGGCCGAGGCCGTGCAGCACGGCGTCGAGAAAGGGATTGCGCAGGCCGGCGGTGGCGCGGAAATAGCGTGGCGCCTGGCCAGTGAGGTCGGTCAAGGTGGCCTGGGCGGCGGCGATGTCGGCCTTCATGCGGCGTGGACCAAAGCAGGCAAAGGCGTTGGCGTGCGAGTCCCCATGGTTCTCGACACGATGGCCGCGAGCGACGATTTCGCGGCACAGTACCGGGCTTTCGCGGGCGCGCCAGCCGATGCAGAAGAAGGTGGCCTTGGCATGGGCGGTGTCGAGCAGGTCAAGGACGCGGGGGGTGACTTCCGGGTCCGGGCCGTCGTCTATGGTGATGGCAATTTCGCGGCGGGCGACGGCGGAATCCGGCAGGCGGGTCAGGTTGGGGCCCAGCAGCGTGGTGCGCGGCAGCAGCCCGGCGGTGGTGATGATGGCGTGGTTGACGACCAGCACGCCCAGCGCCCATGGCCAGAGGGTGGGTACAAGCACGCAGCCGGCGAGCGCGGCTACGTGCAGGGCGAGTGTGGCTTTGATGGCGAGGGTTGGCTGCCAGGGGGATGCCATGTCAGGTGGAAAAGTGGCCAAGGTCAAGGAAATGTTCCCACAAAACGCGCCATGCCGGCCAGTCGTGGCCACCCGGCACGGTGTGGCGGGCGGCCATCGGGAAGCGTTCGGCGATAGCTTGCATGCCTGACGCAAAGCGGTCATCGATCCCATGGCCGGCGAACACCGGAAAATCAGCCGGCGGGGCCTTGAGCCAGTGATAGGCACGATATTCCGCGTCGGTCATTTCCGCTGCCGTTGCCTGCCATGCGTCGAGTCCGCCGGCGCGGTTGATGGCGTTGGTGGTCAGCCGGCTACCGGGATAGGGGGCGATCAGGCAGAGGCCATCGATGGCGCCGGGATGATCGGCATTCAGGCACAGGGACAACAACCCGCCGAGCGAAATGCCACCCAGCCAGACGCGGGCATAGTTGGCGCGGGCTGGACTCAGGATTTGTTCGACGACGGCCGGAATGGCGTCGCCGCTGGAGACGGCATCCAGGCCGAGATCGACGGCGAGCAGGTCCAGTTTCAAGGCGCGCTGGTCGACAGCGGAAAAGAAGCCGTTATCGGCGTAATGCTCGGGCGTCATGTAGGCGCCGGGCAGCAACACGAGCAGGGTTTCTGCGCCACGCGGATGGCGCACGGTGCGGAGCGTGGTGCTCATGGGGCCGTTTCACGTGAAACGTGACATTTTGATTTTGGCCCATTTTTCAGGTTGACCGTGGCATAGCGCTTAATCACGACGCTGCCCCACGAAACAGGCGGAGAGCAGCAGCGCGAGCATGGCTCCCGGTCCAACGGTAATCCCGACGGCGTGCAGGACGGGCACCTTGGAGAGGGCCAGCGTGCCAAAGCCGATGGCAGTGGTCAAGTTGGCGACGGCCATGGAGACCAGCGTCTGACTGTCCAGCCCTCCCCCGCTGTTCGAGCGGTCGAAGAACAGGGCGTAATTGGAGCCGACGGCAACAATCAGCAGCATGCCAATCAGGTGCAGCAGGTGGAGTTGTTCGCCCGCCAGATGCAGCCCGGCGATGACCAGGACGACGGCGATCAGCAATGGCAGCAGCACAGCCGCGAGGCGTCGGGCCGAGCGCAGCGTGACGGCGAGCAGGGTGACAATGGCGATAAAACCGGCAAGCGAGAGTAGCGTCGCTTCCTGCAGGTAGTCGTTGTACAGCGTATCGAACTCGTTCTTCATGTCGACAAACAACGCACCACTGCCGGCCAGCGCGGCACGCACCGGCTCGATGGCGATATCCATACCCTTGTCGCCGCCGACTGGGCGCAGCGGCAGCAGCACACTCCAGCCCGCCGGGCGTTGCAGCAGCAGGGAATCGACAACAAGTGCCAGACTGGTGCCGTTCAGGGTTTCGCGGGTCACGTTGTCCTGTGTACGGGCCTTGCCGACGTCCTCGAGAAATCCACCGAGCTTGCTGGCGGCCAGCGGTGAATCAGCTTGGGCAGCGTGCAGGCGGGATTGCAGTTCATCCGCGCTCGGCAGGCTGGCACGGCGGGAAGCCTGCATGGCCAGACTGGGGAGGAAGCGGGTCGGACTGTCGTAGCCGCCGATCAGGCCCTGGGCGATCAGACCATCCAGTTTTTGTCCGGCCCGCTCGGCCGCCAGTAGCACGGCTTCGCGATCCGGCGCGGTGATCACCGCCATGTAGCGTGCATCCGGTGCGGCGATATCTTCACGCAGCGCCATGTCGGTGGCCGACTCCTCGGCGCTGACTGTGCTCAATGCCGACAGATTCGGGTGCCACAGATGCTTGTGATTGACCCCCAGAAAGACCACAGCAGCCAGCGCAAGCGCCAGGACGGGCCAGCGTAGACGCTGCAGCAGCTTGATTCCGCCAATGAGGACCGGCCCGAGGTGACTCAGGTCGCGCATGGCAAAGTGGTTGCCGGCCAGCGGCGGCAGGATGAAACGGGTCACGATGGCAGCGGCGAGGACGCCACTCAGCGAATAGAGGCCCAGCTGTGACAGTCCCGGGAAACCGGAAAATAGCAGCGCCGCGAAGCCGCAGATCGAGGTCAGCACACCGAGCCGAATGGTCGGCCAGAAGCGTTCCCGCCACTGTTCGACACCCAGTTTGCTGGACTGGACAAAATAATAGATTGAATAATCGACCGCCTCGCCGATCAGTGCCGAGCCAAAGCCGACCGTGATACCGAACACCGTGCCGTAAACCAGGCTGACTGCAACGATGCCAGCCAGGGCGCCACTGACCACGGGCAGCAGCCCCAGCGTCATCAGACGGGCCGAGCGGTAAACAAAGAAGAGTACGGCGATGATGGCCAGCGTGCTGATGGCAGATAATCGGCTGACCTCATGCTTGATGGTGGCGCGTGAGGTGACGGCGAATACGCCGGGTCCGGACACCTGGATCGTCAAGCCGCCGCCCGGCGAGCCGGCCGCAAATTCGTTGCGGATCAGGCCAATGGCCTTTTCCTGACCGTCGGTATCGGAGCCAAGGGCCGTCGTCTGGGTCAGCAACATCGCGCGCTCGCCGTCGCGCGAGGCCCAGACACCTTCGCGAACATTGGGTTGAGCCCCGGCATTCAAGGCGCCGAGGATTTCGATCATTTCGCCCGTCGGGTCACGCGGCAGCAGTGGCTTGATCATCATGCCGGCCGGCGAGGCAAGCAGATCGACACTGTTGGCGATGGCATCGCGCAGGCCGTTTACACTGAAGCGTTCGGGTTTGACGGCCGGGCTGAGCAGGTAGCGATGCTGGAACAGGAAATCGCGGTCGGCATCCAGGCTGCCGCTCTGTCCGTTCTGGACGGCTGCGAATTCGGACAATTTTTCCAGTCGACCGCGCAAGTCGCGGGACGCCGCGGCTCGCTGTGCGGCATCACCTCCGGCAACAGCCACCATCAGCAAGCGCGTGACAACGCCCTCCTTCAACTGATCGACCAGTACCTGCTGTTCGGCCGATGGCTTGGCTGGCAGAAAAAATGACATGTCGGCCGAAAAGTGGCTGTTCCAGACGACCATGGCCCCGGCCAGCATGGCAAGCAGCCAGATCAACAGGGCACGAACGGCGGGTCGGGTCATTTAGCCTCGACCGGCTCTATGGTCATGACTGAACGGTCACCGTCAGCCTGCAGGTATTCGATCGAGCGAACCTGATTCTTCTGGCCGCTGACCGTGATGCGCTGGACGATAGCGGCAATCTTCTGGTCACTGGGCAGGAGAGTAAGCACCCACTTGTCCGACGTGCCAGACAAATGCAGGGCATAGTTTTTCTCCAGCGCTTCCCGGTTACCGGACAGCGTGCCGCGGATGCTGTCCACGAAGGCCAGCGCTTCCGGTTGATTGGCCAGGTTGATGCTCAGTTTCTGCTTTTCGCGCTCGATGGAGAGGATGTCCTTCTCCAGCAACAGGGTTTCGATTTTGGGTACCAGCGTTCGTTTTTCCAGTCGGTCGGGCGCGGTGTAAGTCATTTCACCGCTGGAAATCACCGGCTTGTCGAGCAGAGAAATGAATCGCTTTTCGACGAATCTGGCTTTGCCCCCCTTGTGTCTGGCGAGGTCATTCATCAGTTGCCCGACATCGAAGGCGGCACAGGCTGGCAAGGTGATGGCAAGCAGCACGAGGCCGCCGAGAAGTCGTTTGATCATTTTTTCTGCCAGAAATTGAAGAAATTGAACCAGTTGTACGGTGCCAGATGGCAAAAATGGGTCAGGCGGTCGGCGTAGCGCTGCATCGCGGCATGGATGGCCACATCGCGTTCTTCACGGGGCGTCTGTGAAAAATCGGCCAGCGGTTCAAAGTGCAACTGGTAGCGATTGCCACCGAGATAGAGGCCGGTCATGAAGAAAACCGGCCGGCGCAACATCGCGGCCATGCGGAAGGGGCCGAGCGGGAAAGGCGCGGGTTTGCCGAGAAATTCGCAGTCGACCGTGGCGTCGTCGGTCAGGCTGCGATCGGCCAGCATGCCGACCACGTAGCCCGCATCAAGTTTGTCGCGCGCTTGCAGCATGGAATTCATGTGCCCGAGCGGGATAATGTCCTGGCTGGCCGCCGGGTTGATTGCTTCGAGGGTTGCATTGATCTTTCGCGCGTTTTCCTCGTACATCAGCATCGCAACCTTGAGTCCGCCCTTGCCCCGGCCAACGGCGCGCAACACTTCGAAACTGCCGAGGTGGGCGCCGAGCAGAAAGGCACCGGGATGATTCCGGGCGGATTCCTCGACTGCTTCAGCACCGATGATGTCGATGTCGAAAAGATCGAAACGATCATTGAGCAGGTAGATGCGGTCGTGAATCGTGCTCGCAAAACTGAAGACATGACGGAAACCGTCTGACCATTCAGCCCAGCGGTTGAGCGCCAGATGAAGGTAGTCGCGACTGAAGCGGCGGGCACGTGGTGAAAAAAGCACAAAATACGCAGCAATGCCATAGAGCACGACCCGCCCGATGGCCCGCCCGAAGGTCAGCGAAATCCACACCATGAGTTTCAGGATGGCGAGGTTGCTGCGCTCCTGCTGACGCAGCCAGTCGGATTCGCTTTTCTCGCTCATGCGGCAGGTGGTTTCAGGCTGCCGGAGGCAATATCGCGATCAGCGCCACGAATGCTGAAAGAAATCGACCCGCTTGCCTTGGTCTCCAGCATGAAAGTGAGCGCTTCCTCCGGTCTGACCGGGCTGAAAAACTTGGCATTGCCGACCTGCCAGTTCAAGTCTGCCTGGCCGATCATTTCCTCGGCGAAAAGGATGGCACGGTCGAGCAAGACAACCCCGGGCACAATGGGGTTGCCCGGGAAATGTCCGGCGAAGGCGGGGTGTTCCGCCGGCACGAGCCATTGAAACTCGGTGTTAGGCATGGTTCACCTTGTCGGCATACAGTGCCTGCAGGTCGCCGCGGGGCAGCTTGCCGGTGCTGTTGCGGGGGAGTTGATCCACCAGCACCAGCGGCCGCGGCAAAAAGATGGCGTCAATGCGCTGGCGCAGGGCGACGGTGACCTGTCGGGCAGTCAGGCCGGGGGCGACGACAAAGGCGGTCAGACGGGTAATGCCATCCGGGCCTTCCTCGTCTGGCATGAAGAAAGCACCATCGACGACCCCGGGAACGGCGCCAAGCTGGTGATTCAGGTAGGCCAGCGACGTGCGCTTGCCGGCGATGTTGATCAGGTCGGTGTGGCGGCCATGCAGCAGAAAGCGGTGATCGGGCAGCAACTCGATCAGGTCGGAGAGCGCGATGCGGCCTTCGACATGGCCGCCGCAGGCGATGGTCTCATCGCCGGACGGTTCGAGGCGTACGCCGGGCAGCAGCGTCCATTCAGCGCCCTCGGTCGTGCGGCGACTGGCCAGCTGGCCGGACTCGGTGGAGCCGTAGATTTCCAGCATCGGTGCGCCGGTGCGGGCTTCGGCGTTGGCCGCGAGCGCTGTCGATAACGGTGCCGTGGCGGACAGCAGCAGGTCAAGTGGCGGGAGGTCGATGTCGGCGGAAAGGAGTGCCGACAAGTGAAACGGGGTGGTGACCAACAGACGTGGTGGCGGGACCGCGTCCAGCGCGCAGGTGATGTCCTGCGGAAAGAAGGGCTTGCCGGCCCAGAACGTGCAGCCACCCTGCAGGGCGAGCAGGAAAGTCGATTCGAAGCCATAGCTGTGCTGGACAGGTACGGTGCCCACGATGGCGTGCGGGCGGCGATCAAGGCCCAGCGCAATGGCTTCTGCCCGGCCATTGGCAACCAGTTTTCCCCAGGTCTTGCGCTGCGCCTGTGGCAGGCCGGTCGAGCCGGAGGTGAAGAGAATGGCGGCCAGGTGATCGGCGGGAATCAGCGGTACTGAAAATTGGGGTTTTTGCGCATTTTTCCGGTTGACCGCAGCAAGGTCCGGAAAATCGACGCGCGGCAAATCCTGTGTGTCGGCCGGTGCATCGCACAGGCAAATCAGGTTCGGATAGTCACCGAACAGGCGCTGAAAGGTTTCTGCTGATTGTGATGAAGGTTGCAGGCTGGTCATGCCGCGTATCAACCCGGCCGCAAAGCCGACGGCGAAACGATAGCGGTCGTGGCAAAGATTGAGCAGGTAACCGGCAGGTGGCAAATGTTCGGCGAGTGCCCTGGCGTCGGCCAGATAGTCGGCAACGCTGACCGGGCCATCCGGACACCAGGCAAAGATGGCGTCAAGATCGCCATGGGAGAGCAGCGGTTCGGTTTTCATGACGGATTGACTGGGGGCTTCTGCTTGCCGTGCAGCTGATAGGCGCGGGCAACCTGGATGAAGCTCGGCCGTTCTTCGGGCGGCAGAGAATGAACGCGCCAGACATGTTCAGCCACGAACATCGCCGCCAGTAGCGGCATGGATAGCAGGTTGGCAAAGACCGACCACGCCGATTGCGAGGCGAATAACCAGAGGAGGGTCGATATCAGCGCAGTGATCAGGAAAAACAGCGTCCAGGCAAGGGTGGCCTTTCTGGTGTAGCGCCGTTTGCGCTCGGAAATCTCACCGTGATGCACCGCGCGGGCAAGTTGGGTGATCAAGGCTTCGCCGTCGCCGATGAGGCTGCGCCCGAACAGGGTGGCAAGCGCCAGATTGGTACCGATATTCTGAAGAAAAAAGAGCAGCGAAATGTTCGCCCGCAGTGTTGGCCATAGCCAGGCCAGTCCCCCCAGCGACAGTGCGATGCCGCTGCCGGCGAGTAATGGGTGCCGGGTGCGCCATAGCAACAGGCCAAGGGCGGCGATGATCGGGGCGACGCCAAGCAGTACGGAGAGATCGAGATGGCTGTCGCCCGAACTGCCCAAATGAGCCAGCACGGCCCAGCCGACGAGAAAGACGAGCACCGCCAGGCCGCGCAGCAGCTGGGCAGGGCCAAGGCTCATTTGGTGCGCTGGCTGGCGATGTGTGTGGTCAGTGCGCGCAGCGAAGAAAAGATACGGACGTTGTCGTCATTGTCCGACTTGAGTTGAAAGCCGTACTGTTTGGAGATGACCAGCGCAATTTCGAGCACGTCGATCGAATCCAGGCCGAGGCCATCGCCAAACAGCGGCGCATCGGCGTCTATTTCACTGGGCGTCATGTCGAGGTTGAGCGCCACAACGATCAGCTGGGCGACCTCTGGCAACAGGGCTTCGATGGCTTCCGGGGAAATGGCTTGAGACATGGCGATGCTTCCGTGGATTTACTGGGTAACGGCGCGAAACGCGAGGACTGCGTTACTGCCGCCAAACGCGAAGGAGTTGGACAGGGCGGCGCGCAAGGGCTGATTGCGGCGAACCAGGGTGACGTGATCGATGCCGCTGCAGGCAGGATCAAGCGGGTCAAGATGAGCCGTGGGCGGAATGGCCTGTTCGCGCAGGGCGAGCACCGTCGCAATTGCTTCGACCGCGCCGGCCGCACCCAGCTGGTGGCCGTGCATGGACTTGGTGGCACTGACCGGCAGCCTGTCGGCGCGCTGGCCGAACACGGCCTTCAAGGCGGCTACTTCGACCGGATCGCCCTCGGCGGTTGCTGTCCCGTGGGCATTGACATAGTCAATGTCATCGACCGACAAGCCCGCATCGGCCAGGGTCAGTTTCAAGGCGCGAACCTGGCCCTTGACGTCGGGACGAACCAGATGGCTGTGGTCGCAACTGGTGCCATAGCCAACTACTTCACCGTGGATACGGGCACCCCGGGCGACGGCGTGATCCCAGTCTTCAAGCACCAGCGCGGCGCCGCCCTCGCCCAGCACGAGGCCACGTCGATCGGCCGAAAATGGCCGACAGGCGAAGGGCGATGTCTCGGCGTCGCCGGGGGCCATCACGCGCAGGGCTTCCCAGGCACGCGCCACCCCATAGGCCTGGGGCACATCGGAGCCGCCGGTCAGCATCACCCGCGCCTCACCACTGCGCACGCGGCGGAAAGCCTCGCCGATGGCAATCGCTGACGAAGCGCAGGCAACCGTGTGGCTCATGCTGACACCACCCAGTCCGAGCTGGATGGAAATGTGGGCATTGGCCGCGTTATTCATGCCGAGGACCACCGAGAGTGGTGACAGTCGTTCGCGGCCGTTCTGCCACAGTTCACGATAGCCTTTTTCATAAGCCAGCGTGCCGCCGAGGGCTGTGCCCCACGACACACCCCAGTCATCGCGCGAATCGTCCGCAGTCTGGCGGGGGAATCCGGCGTCATCCCAGGCGCTGAAGGCTGCCGCCATGCCCAGTTGGGCAAAGCGGTCCATCATCGATGCCAATGGTTTGCCGAGTACGGTATCCGGGTTGAAGTTCAGACAATTGACGAAGGGAATGGATAGCGGACGCGGCTTGTCGTCGGTCAGGAGGTAACGAACGGCGGATTCTCCGGCACACAGGCGGCTGAAGAAATCGGCAAGATCGCCACCATAAGGGCTGACCAGCCCCAGGCCAGTAATTGCAACCCGCCGTTGGCTCATCGCTTAGCTCTTCTGACGGCTGATCAGCCCGTCCATCAGCGATACCATTTCGCCGACCGTCCGGGGAGCTTTCAGGTCACTGGAAAGTTTGATGCCGAAGTGATCCTCGAACTCGAACATCAATTCAAGCATCATCAGCGAGTCAACGCCAAGGTCAGCCAGGACCGATTGGGAAACAACAGTTTCCGGCGCCACGCCAAGGCGGTCCTTGAGAAAATCGCGAATGAGGTCAATGGATTCCATAAGCCCGCGATTTTAGCCGAAAGGCCATATTTTCCAAAGGTTTGCCCCTGAAGCCTCTCGCCAGTGCGTTCTTCTAGGGTGCAAAATACGCCGTTTGCTACCATGTCACTCAATTCATTCGTTTGCCAAGCGCAGAGCCCCCCATGTCCACTTCCTCCAGACCGCACTGGATCCGGCAGATTGCTTCCCGGATAGCCATCCTGTGGCCCGTCAAGGCGGTGGGTACCATGCTGTTCATGGGGGCGTTTTTCTGGGGCTATTTTGGTGTGCTGAGCCACCCGCTGTTTCCGACCACCATCATGCCCTTGATCGGACTTGATGAATGGGTTCCTTTTACGCCGCTGGCTTTCCCGGCCTATGTTTCATTGTGGGTATATGCCTCGCTGGCACCCGCCCTGCTCACCAATTTCCGTACACTGGCGTTGTTTGGCCAGTGGATGGCAGGGTTGTGCCTGCTGTCTCTGGGGATATTCTGGTTGTTTCCAACCGCGGTCCCCGCAGCGGGCATTGACTGGAACCTCTACCCCCAGATGGCGATCATCAAGAATGCCGATGCCAGCGGCAATGCCTGCCCTTCCCTGCACGTGGCGGCCGCTGTCTTTTCGGCCTTCTGGCTCGATCGGGTGTTCCGGTCCGTCGGCGCCCCCACCGTCGTGCGTTACCTGAGTGGCTTGCAATGTCTGGCGATCCTGTGGTCCACGGTGGCCACCCGCCAGCACGTCATGCTGGACGTGCTGGCGGGCACGGTTGTTGGCACGGTATTCGCGGTCTTATCGCTGCGCCACGCGCTTGCGGCCGCCGGCGGGCGGGAAATCTAGCTGGCCAGACCCAGTTGCTGTAGCGATTTTTGAAATAGCACCGCATCCTGAAATCCGACGATGCGCACGGCGCTGATTTCCTGCCCCTTCGCATCGTAAAAAATGATCCCCGGCGGCCCAAACAGCTTGAATTTGGCGAGCAATGCCTTGTCATCATCGGTATTGGCGGTGACATCGGCCTGCAATAGCGTGAAACCGGCCAGTTTGGCCTGAACCGCCGGATCGGAAAAGGTGAGTCGCTCCATTTCCTTGCACGAAACACACCAATCCGCATAAAAATCGAGCATCACCGGGCGACCGGCCGTGTTGATTCTGGTCTCCAGTTCAGTCACTGATTTGACGCGCTCGAAAGGCAGTCGTTTCTCTTCGGCTGCCACGGCTTGTCCGCGCAGGCCGGCCAGCGGTTGCAGCGGATCGCGGTTGCCGGCCAGGGCGCCGATCAGCAGTGCCGCGCCGGTCAGCAGCATGACGATGCCGATGCCTTTCCAGAAGCGCAGCCAGCCTTTGGCATGCGGTGGCAAGGGGTCGAGCGCGTGGAGGTAAATTGCCGGAATGATCAGCAGGCCGGCCCATGCAAGCATCGACACGACGGTCGGCATGACTGGCGAAACCAGCCAGACGGCAGTCGCCAGCAACAAGACGCCGAACGCCTTCTTGACGCCCTCCATCCACGCGCCGGTCTTGGGTAGCAGCGACCCGCCGGCGATACCCACGGCAATCAGGGGAGCGCCCATGCCGATGGCCATGACGAACAGTGCCACGCCACCAAACACGGCATCACCGGTCTGCCCGATGTAGAGCAGCGCACCGGCCAGTGGCGCCGCAACGCAGGGGCCGACGATCAGCGCCGACAGCGCCCCCATCAGAAAGACGCCAACGCCGCGCCCGCCTTGCAGATGGCCGGACTCTTCCGACAGTTTGCTTTGTAGTGCTGTGGGCAACTGCAGTTCGTAGAAGCCGAACATCGAGAACGACAGCACGACGAAAATCAGCGCGAAGCTGCCGAGTACCCACGGGTTTTGCAGGGCGGCGGAGAGCAGCGTGCCGGTCATGCCGGCAGCAACACCTGCCGCCGCATAGGTGATGGCCATGCCAAGCACGTAAGTCAGCGATAGCGCAAAGCCGCGAGCATGGGAGTTCTTGTGCCCCTGCCCGGCGATGATGCCAGAGAGAATGGGGATCATCGGGAAGACGCAAGGGGTGAGCGACAGGCCAAGTCCGGCGATGAAAAAGAAGGCCAGGCTGGTCCAGAACCCGGCGTTTTTCAGCGTTGCAGCGATCCTGCCACTTTCGTCGCCCTCAGCCGGCAGTGTTGACGCAGCAGGTGTGCTGGCAGGATCGGGCAATGCGACGCCAAGCACCTGGGTTTGCGGCGGATAACAGACGCCGGCATCGGCGCACCCCTGGGAAGTGACCTTGATTTTCAGCGGCAAAGGTCCGGAGGACATGCGCTCGACCGGGACGCGCGTGGTGACGGATTTGTAATAGACCTCGACCTTGCCAAAATTCTCGTCGTTGTGTTCCTTGCCTTTTGGGAAGCTTGGTGAGCCGAGCGTGGCCGTATCACCGTCGACGGCAAAGCGAAACTTGTCGCGGTACAGGTAGTAGCCCTTGGCAATCTCATAGCTGACCTCAATGGTCTGTCCGTCCAGCGCCTTTACCGACGGTTTGAAGGCGACTGCCGGGTCGAGGAACTCCTCGGCGTGGGCCAACGAGAAGAAAACGGAAAAGACGAGGAACAGGAGGCGCATGGTCATTGGATCGATTCTGCCACTACCCAGTTCAGGTAAGCGGGCAAGCCGTGGCTAAGCGGCAGGGCGATGATTTCGGGCAACGCGTAGGGGTGGCGTTCGCGGATTCTCGATTCGAGCGCCGGGTAGTTTGCTGCGGTCGACTTGAAAAAAAGGGGAATTTCGGAAGTTGATTCAACCTTCCCTTGCCAACGATAGATTGACTGGACGCGCGGCAAGATGTTGACGCAGGCGGCGAGTTTGGCTTCGATGACGTCCAGCGCGATGGCGTTGGCGGACTCTTCGTCCGGGCAGTTGGTGATGACGAGCAGGGTTTCCATCAGTGAATTCTACTTGAGCAGGCGACGGCGGGTCAGGTGCAGGGCGATGGCAAAGGCGATGGCGGCAGTGCCCAGCAGCGCCAGAATGTGGATCAGGGCGTTGGCCGGCACCTGACCCGCGAGCAACGGGCGGACCAGCGCAACACCCTGAGCCAGCGGCAGCCAGCCGCCGATCAGCGCCAGCCAGCCGGGCAGTTGATCGGTTGGGAAAAAGACGCCGGAAATCAGCGTCATCGGCGTGATGAAGAGCGTGAAGTAGTACATGAAAAAATCGTAGGACGGGGCCAGCGCGTTCCAGATCAGGCCGAGCGCGGCGAAGGCCAGCCCGGTGAGCACGATGGCGGGCAGCGCCCACAGCATCAGCGGGCCGTGGGTGAGGCCCATGCCGGTGATGACGACAAGAATGGCCGCGCCGGAGAACAGCGACTTGGTGGCCGCCCAGAACAGCTCGCCGGCGACCACATCGGCCAGTCCGAGCGGTGTGTTGAGGATGGCATCCCAGGTCTTTTGTACGTGCATGCGCGAAAAGGCCGAGTACAGCGCTTCGAAAGTAGCGGCGTTCATCGTCGAGGCGCAAACGGTGCCGGCGGCCAGGAAGGCGACGTAAGGCTGGCCTTCAATGCTCGGCAGCATGGCGCCCAGCCCATAGCCGAGGCCGAGCATGTAGATCAGCGGGTCGGCCAGGTTGCCGAGGATGGATGGCAATGCCAGCTTTTTCCAGACCAGAAAGTTACGCCGCCAGACCGGCAGGAAGCCGAAGGGTCTTGCGGTATTGGCGGTCAGTGTGGAGGACATCGGTTTGGCCGGGCGGTAGGTCGAGTCCGCATTTTAGCGCTCTGCCGTCAGAAGCCGGCATTTACCCGCTGGTGCACTGTTCGCTCAGTTCGGGCAAATCATCAGACGTCAGGCCGAGACAGGCAAGACAGTCCGCACCCAGTTTGGCCCATTCATGGGAACGCGATTGTGCTGTTTTGAGCTGAATCAGGTATTCCGCGAGTTGCGCAACGGCGATCAGCCGGCGCGAGCGCTCCGGAATGGCTATCGTGCCGTTCAAAGCTTCCCGGTCATGGTGATGCCGAATGGCCTGGCAGGTCTCGTCCGGGAGCAGCCAGCTCTCGGCCAGTTGGGCGCCAAGCACGGCATGATTGAGCCCGATGCTCGCCTCCTCGACTGCGGTAAACGACAGCACCGACTCATTGTTGGCGCGCGCCAGGACTTCGCGATATTCCGGAAAGGGATTCATCAACATCGGAATGCCGCAATCACGAAACAAGGCAAACGTGTAGGCGTCTTCCGGGCGGATGCCAATGTCACGGCCGAGTTGCTTGGCCACGCAGCCCGATACATCGGCGGTCATTGCCGATGTATCCCAGAAACGGTCCATGTGCGGCACGTGCTTGAAAACCTGTTGCAACGCCAATCCCGAGACGGTCTTGGTCACCAGCTTCAAACCGAGGACGAGCAAGGCTTCCTGAACGGTGGGTACTTTCTTGCCAAAGGAGAAATAGGGTGCATTGGCAACCTTGATCATGCCCGCCGCCAGCGCGACATCCCGATTGAGCAATTTCGCCATATAGATGAAGTCCGGCTCGTCCTTGGCTGATTCTTCCTCGATCTGAATGAGGATCGCAGGGCGTGGCGGAATCCCGATCTCGCGGATCTCGAGCTTCATCTTGGCTTCGAAGCTATCCGGATTCTCGGCGGGCTGGTCTTCGTTGTTCGCGCTACTTTGAGTGGGATCCATTGAAGCGTTGCTATTCAGCATAAAGTGAGCGGTATATTGCCACGTCCGGCCTGTGTTTTGATGAAGAATTTAGGTCCTCAAGCCATCCCGGACACTACACAAACTGGCACTGGCCGGTAGGCTCCAGTTAAACTTTGTTCGAATCGGGCAATCGAACGTGCTTGAAGTTCGCAGGCATATGAGGGGCATGGCCATGGAATCCAAATTTTCTCCCAAGGCAGTTTTGATCGATCTGGCTGGCGTCATGCATACCGGCGATGACGCGCTACCGGGTGCAGTTCGGTCGCTTGATCGGTTGCGGGCATCCGGCATGCCGCTTCGCTTTCTGACCAATACGACCCGAACCCCCAGTCAGGCCTTGTATGCCAAGCTTCAGCGCATGGAATTCTCACTGGCGCGCGCGGAAATTCAAACCGCGGCGCTGGCGGCGCGCACGCTGGTACATAGCCGCGGGCTGCGGCCACTATGGCTGGTGCACCCGGATATCGCCGATGAAATGGGAGAAAGTTCGGAAGATCCCAACATCGTCGTGCTGGGTGACATGGGCCCTTATTTCACCTATCCCATCCTCAATCATGCCTTTCGCCTCCTGATGGACGGCGTGCCACTGATGGCGATGGCCCGTAATCGCTATTTCATGGAACCCGATGGCCTGTCGCTGGACATGGGTGCGTTTGTCGCCGGGCTGGAATATTCGGCCGGGGTAACTGCCGAAATCACCGGCAAGCCAGCGCCCGCATTCTTCAATGCTGCGCTGTCCGAACTGGGCCTGTCGGCTGCCGACACGGTCTTGATCGGCGACGACCTGAGCGATGACATCGGTGGTGCTCAGGCCGTGGGCATACCGGGCATTCTGGTGCGAACCGGCAAATTCCGGCCTGGAGACGACACAAATCCGGACATTCGCCCGGCGGCCGTGTTCGACAATTTTGCTGCTGCGGTCGACGCGATTATTGGCTGAAAATTGAAAAGTCGTTTGCGACCGGCGCCGCCCGGTTAGCGCAAACCCGGACGCCGCCTTGGCATCAGCCGGTAGCCATGGCGGTTTGGAGCGAAGCTGTCAAAATGGTGGCATGTCGCCCGCCATCATCCTCTGCACGCTCAACGCCAAATACATCCACGCCTCCCTCGGCCTGCGCTACCTGCTGGCCAACATGCGTCAGCATGGCGGTGTCGGGCTGCGGGAACGCACGGTCCTTCGCGAATTCACTATCGCCCGGCCGGTGCCGGAAATCGTCAGTGTCCTGCTCGCTGACTTAGGAGATCCGGTCGATGGCGCGCCGCAGATCATCGGCTTCGGCGTCTATATCTGGAACGTGGTGCAGACCACGGAAGTCGTCCGCCAGCTCAAACAGGCACGACCGACGCTGAAAATCATTCTCGGCGGGCCGGAAGTCAGCTACGAATGGGAGGATCAGGCAATTGTCCGGCTGGCCGACTACCTGATCACCGGCTGGGGCGATGTCAGCTTGCCGAAACTGTGCCGCGCCCTGCTCCACGGGCCGCAGCCGTTGATGAAAGTGATCCCCGGCGAGCAGCCGCCATTGGCCGAGATTGACCTGCCCTACGCCGAATTCAACGCGGATGATCTGGCGCACCGCCTGCTCTACGTCGAAGCCTCGCGCGGCTGCCCGTTCAAATGCGAGTTCTGCCTCAGTTCGCTCGATAAAACCGCCTGGGCCTTCGACCAGGAGCGTTTTCTCGCTGCGCTGGAAATGCTCTACCTGCGCGGGGCGCGCAACTTCAAGTTTGTCGACCGCACCTTCAACCTGAAGATCGACAGCTCGCTGACCATCCTGCAATTCTTTCTTGACCGCCTGACCCCGGATCTCTTCCTGCATTTCGAAGTGATCCCGGATCACCTGCCGGAACGCCTGAAGGAAATGATCGCCCGCTTTCCGCCCGGCGTGCTGCAGTTCGAAGTCGGCATCCAGACCTTCAATCCGGCCGTGCAGCAGGCCATTTCGCGTCGGCAGGACAACGAAAAAACCTGCGAAAACATCACCTGGCTGGTCAACCACAGCCACGCCCACCTGCACACCGACCTCATTTTCGGCCTGCCCGGCGAAACGCTGGCCAGCTTTGGCGAAGGCTTCGACCGCCTCCACGCGCTGGGTCCGCACGAAATTCAGCTCGGCTTGCTCAAGCGCTTGCGCGGCACGCCCATCGCGCGACACAGCGCGGCCTATGGCATGGATTACGACGTCGAACCACCCTACACCATCCTGCAGACCGATGCGGTCGACGCACTCACCGTGCAGCGCTTCACCCGGCTCGCCCGCTACTGGGACCTGCTCGCCAATTCGGGCCGCTTCCCGCAAACCCTGCCCGTCTTGCTGGACGGCCCCTCGCCCTTTGCTGCCTTTCTCGCCTTTTCGGATTGGTTGTGGCTCAGGACCGGCCAGACCAGTCGCCTGACGCCGGAGACGCTGCTCGACGCGCTGTTCGGTTACCTGACCAGCGTCATTGGCCGGGCACATGACAGCGTCCGGCAAACGCTCTTCGTCGATTATCGGTCCAGTGGCGCCCGTGCCAACCCGGCTTGCCTGGAAGGGCTGCTGAAGGATCGCGAAAAGCCCGTTCCGCGCGCGGCCAGAGCCTTGGTTCAGCGCCAGGATCGCCATGTCAGTGTTGGCGAGTGAGATGCCGGCCATGAGGTTCACGCGTCTGATCCTGAATCGTCTGCAGAGCCAGACCACGCCCTCCGACACGGTTGTCGTGATCGATGTGCTGCGCTCGTTTACGACAGCGGCAGTTGCATTGGCCAGAGGGGCACGGGCGATCTACCCGGTGGAGGCGCTATCCACGGCGACAGCACTGCGTGGCCGACTCCAGAATGCTGTGTCAATTGGTGCCGTGGGCGGTGGCGATCCGGCGCCCGGCTTCGATTTCGGTAATTCACCCTCCCGCCTGATCAAGGTTGATCTCGCCGGGAAAAATGTCGTCATGAGCACCGCTGCGGGCGTCCGCGGTCTGCAGCGATTTCGTCAGGCACAGCATCTCTACGCGGCCAGCTTTGTTTGCGCCCGAGCCACCGCCGAGGCGATCCGTGCAGCCGGGGCCGAAGACGTCTGCTTCATCATCACCGGCGAGTGGGTTGATCGTGATGGCGATGAAGACATCGCCTGCGCCGACTATCTCGAATCCCTGTTACGCGGGGAGACGGTGGCGCCTGACGATTTTGCCCGACGCATCCGTGAATCCGATTTCGGGCAGCGTTTCATGACCGGCGGCTGGCCAAATCTGCCCCGAGCCGACCTTGATCTCGCTGCCCACGCTGATCTGTTCGACTTTGCCATGCCGGTTCGGTGCGAAGGCGAGCATTTGGTCATTCGCTGAGCGATTCACTGCAAACCGGTGCTCGCGTACACTGGTTGTCCGGGGGCGCGTCGCTTGGCCGATAGTGTCGCGCTCGGCGCTATCCGCAGCCGCCAGAGGGCGTCCCGTCAATACAGCCGAATAGCCGAGTCGAAATGCCAGGTTCGGCGGATCTCGATCACGTCATAGTCGCGGGCAAGGGCGGGCTGGAAGGGCAGATACGGCGTCTGGTCCAGCACGATACGTCGAATCGCCTCGTCGATAGCCGGCACGCCGCTGGTGCGCACAAAGGTCACGGATTCCACCGAGCCGTCACTGCGAATGGCCACCGTGACCATCGGATCCGTGTGCGGCTGCGCAGCAGCTTCGCGTACTTTCTCGAAACCCATGTTGAGGTGGATTTTCCGGCTCCAGGCTTCCGCGTACAGGATGAGTTCGGCGTTGGCGTCGGTGCGCCCGAAGAGCCTGCCCCGGCGCAAACCGCTCGACGAGGGTGACAGTCGAGTTGCTGCCTGTGCTGCGTCCCGACGGGCGGCTTCTTCGTCCAGTTGTCGGCCCATCGCCCGACGTGCAGCATCCCGCCTGGCGTTCTGCTCCCGAATTTCTTCCTGCCGCGCCGCCTCGGCTTTCGCGGCATCCTGTCGTGCCTGTTCCTGGCGAGCCGCGGCTTGTCGCGCGGTCTCCTGACGTTCGGCATCCAGTCGCGCGGCCTCGGCCTTTGCAGCATCTTTCTCAGCCTGTTCCTTTCGGGCCGCGGCTTGTCGTGCTGCCTCCTGTCGTTCGGCGTCCAGTCGGGCAGCTTCCGCCCTTGCAGCATCTTTCTCAGCCTGCTCCTTTCGGGCCGCGGCTTGTCGCACGGCCTCCTGACGTTCTGCGTCCAGTCGCGCAGCCTCGGCCTTTGCAGCGTCCTGTCGTGCCTGCTCCTGGCGGGCCGCGGCTTGTCGTGCTGCCTCTTGGCGCTCGGCGTCCAGTCGGGCGGCCTCGGCTTTTGCAACATCTTTATCCGCCTGTTCCTGGCGGGCTGCGGCTTGTCGTGCTGTCTCCTGTCGTTCGGCGTCCAGTCGGGCGGCCTCCGCCCTTGCAGCATCTTTCTCAGCCTGCTCCTTTCGGGCCGCTGCTTGTCGTGCTGCCTCCTGGCGTTCGGCGTCCAGTCGCGCTGCCTCGGTCTTTGCAGCATCTTTATCCGCCTGTTCCTGGCGGGCTGCGGCTTGTCGTGCTGCCTCCTGGCGCTCTGCGTCTAGTCGGGTGGCCTCGGCCTTTGCAGCGTCCTGTCTTGCCTGTTCCTGGCGTTCTGCCTCCAGTCGTGCAGCCTCGGCTTTTGCGGCCTCCAGTCGCGCCAGCTCCTGGCGTTCGGCTTCCAGCTGAGCGGCCTCAGCCCGTGCTAATTCTTCCGCGACGCGCTGCCGCGCCGACGGGTCGATGCTGGCGGGTCCTTCCTCGCCAGGCGTTGCTGACTCGGGAGGCGTTGGTTCCAGAGGTGGGGGCGGTACGACAAACTCGGGTTCATGGGACTGCTCCAGGGCGATCACGGCGGGAAAAGGCGTTGGCTGGGGGGCCGCTTCGGTGATGACCGCTGTTGGTGTGTTCGTTGGGGTGGTCTCTACCGCTACCTCTGGCTTGAGGCTTGCCTTTGCGGTTGGTGTGCTCGGTGAAGTGACTGTGGGGGTTGGCGGCTCGGGGGGCGGGTCTGGGAATTTATAGGTCACCGCTGCCGGCTCGGCTGCCGTGGTTTGCTCACTTGATGTTGGTGGCAACGGCAACGGGTCCGCGGATATGGCTGGCGTCTTGGCGGCGAGCGGTTCCGGTGCAGGTGCAGGTGCAGGTGATGGTGATGGTGATGGTGCAAGTACAACGTGCAGATCAGGTACCTCGATCCGCCGATCCTGCCAGGGTAATGCAAAGCCGGGAAGCCCGAACTCGTCGCCGCTGAAGGTCAGGCTTAACAGCAGCGCGTGGATCAGCAGTGAAATCAGCAACGCAACATTGAGTCGGTTGCCCGGATGGCTGGCGCGAGGAATCGGCTGCCAACCAGGATTGGTAGTCGCTAACGTGGGTGATGGCGACGGGGTGGCGCCGGGATCGGTGGCACTCAAGCGTGGGGTCCCGTCGCGGTCGGGGCAATGCGGTGGTTCCGGGGCAGTATCTTGCGAACGAGCGGTGTCATCGTCTTCTCAGACCTGACCGCATTTGCAGGGGAAGCGGGGCGCGCCGATGAATGAATGGCCATGTGCTGATTATGCGGTCACATTCAAGTGGCCTGCAACGAAACAGGGCGGGCGCGGTGGCGCTAATCGAATAGCGTGTTTTCGTGATCGGCAGGCGATGAGCCGTCGCAGTTGGTGCCCAGCGTTACCGCCGCCGGTGGGCAAGGTGCTGACGGCGGTGTTTTTCAAGTTTGGGCGATTTTTGCGGTTGACCACGGGATTCCTCGGCAGCACGGCGCCATGGACTAATCCCGCAATTCCCGCCCGGTCAGCTTGATGAAGACGTCTTCCAGATTGGAGGCGCGATGTACGTAGCGCAGGCCTTCGGTGTCGGCCAGTCTGGCCAGGAGTTCGCGCGGGTCGCGGCAGTAGAAGAAGGCGGTTTCGCCACTTGTTTCGACGCGCTCGGCCAGCTGTTTTTGGTTTTTGACGAACATTTCCAGTTGACCGCGGGATTCGTCGTAGACCTCGATGACTTGCGGTTCGATCTGCTCGGCGATGAGTTGGCGCGGGCTGCCTTCGGCGATCTTGCGGCCGTGGTCAATGACGATCAGCATGTCGCACAGGCGCTCGGCTTCGTCCATGAAGTGCGTCGTCAGAATCAGCGTCTTGCCGGCCGACTTGAGCTGCTTCAGCCGGTCCCAGATCAGGTGGCGGGCTTGCGGGTCGAGGCCGGTGGTCGGTTCGTCGAGAAAGATGATATCGGGGTTGTTGACCAGCGCGCGGGCCAAGGTCAGACGACGCTTCATGCCGCCTGACAAGGTGGAAATCCGGGCATCGGCCTTGCCGGTCAGGCTGGCGAATTCGAGTAGTTGCGGAATGCGAGCCTTGATCTCGGCGTCCGGGATGCCGAAGTAGCGGCCAAAGACGAGCAGGTTTTCGGCGCAGGTGAAATCCGGATCGAGGTTGTCGAACTGCGGCACGACCCCAACACGTGCCCTCGCCTGCTGGGCGTCGGCCGGAATGACATGGCCGTTGAGCGTGATGTCGCCGCTGTCCGGCGCGGTGAGACCGAGGCAGAGGCGAAGCGTCGTTGTCTTGCCGGCACCGTTCGGGCCGAGCAGGCCAAAGCAGGTGCCGGGTTCGACAGCGAACGACAGCCCGGCGACGACGTCGGTGCCGCCATAAGTCTTGCGCAGCAGGCTGGCGTTCAGTGTCGCCATGCGCGCGTCACGATGTCGCGGATCAGGTGCAGGCGACGGTGGAAGAAGTGATCGGCACCAGGTACAACGACGACCGGCAGGTCATTCGGCAACGCCCATTCGAGGACATTGGCCAGCGGCACCGTTTCATCGGACGAGCCGTGGATGACGATGGTGTCGTGCGGCACGGCTTCGGTGTCGTACTGGCGCGTACCTTCGACGAAGCCGGCGGCGGTGCCGACCAGTACCAGGCGCTGGGCCGGATGGTGGGCTTCGGCCAGGCGCTTGCCGACGCGGGTCTGGCAGTAGGCGCCGAACGAGAAGCCGGCCAGCGCCACCGGCAGATTGCCGCAGCGGCATTTGGCGTCTGCGAGCACGGCGAGCAGGTCGTCGGTCTCACCAACGCCTTCGTCATGCACGCCTTCGGTGCCGCCGACGCCGCGAAAATTAGGGCGGAAGGCGGCGTAGCCAAGACTGATGAAAGTCTTGGCCAGCGTGTAGGCGACCTTGTTGGTATTGGCGCCGCCACCGATCGGGTGCGGGTGGGCGATCAACGCGATGCCCTTGGGTGCATCCGGGCGCTCCATGATGACGTCGATCTTGCCGACGGGGCCATCAACGATGATTTTTTCTTCGACGACTTTCATATTTTCAGACGCTCCACGACGCGGCCTTTGATCAAATGTTCCTGGATGATTTCCTCGACATCTTCCTTGTCCACGTAGGTATACCAGACGGCGTCGGGATAGACGACCATGACCGGCCCCTGGTCGCAGCGATCGAGGCAGCCGGCCTTGTTGATGCGTACCTTGCCCTCGCCTTTCATCTTCAGCTTGGCGATGCGGTCCTTGGCGTAGGTTTGCATTTCGGTGGCGCCGAGGGCGTTGCAGCAGCCTTCGCCCGGATCGCGCTGGTTGCAGCAGAAAAAGACGTGGTGTTTGAAGTGGCTCATGCGGACTCTCCTGTGAGGTCCGTCATTATAGGGGAGGCGGTTTCACGTGGAACGAAAGAGCACGTGGCCGGCGCGCCCAAGCTGCTAGCGACGGTTGACCAGGGTGGCTTGCAGTTTGACGAAGACCGCCCGCTTTCCGACCTCGCATTCAATGCTGGAAAAGCCCGGCGTGTATTGCTCGTACATTCGGCTGCGGATTCTGATGATTGAATCAAATTGCTGCTCTTTGGCTCGATCTGCCATCTCCTGCAAAGCATTCAACGCAGCGCGTACGCAGGTGCATCGCTTTCCCGATAAGCCTTTATCTCGGGGCCGAGGATGGCCTGTGCTTCGGTAGAGGTGAGGATGGGGTCAAGCGGGACATAAATCGAACCTTCCCAAGGGGGCCGATAGGGCTGGTTGAGCAGGCGCTTGTCTTCGTCTGCGGCGCGCAGGGCGCCTTCCGGCGTCAGACCGAAGGTCGCATGTAGCGTGACGATGGTCACTTTGTAGGCAGGTTGGCAGGTAAAGCGATTGGGGTCCGGTTCGGGGTCGTCACCAGCCATGGCCCGCAAATCGATGATGGCGTCGAATCCCTTGGTCGCGGCATCACTGATCATCGAGCGGAGGGCGTTTTCGAACGCTTCGACGCAATGCCGACGCGAGCCGCCGAAAGGGCTGATGCTGATGCCGATGCCGGTATAAGTGTCGGGCCGGGTTTTTTCTGCAAACTTGGGCTTGGCATCGTTGGCCAGGTAAATCTTGACCGCCGGGTTGGTGAAGGACTTGACCGAGCGTGTGGCGAGCAGGTCTAGGTAGTTGAAATACTCAGGATAAGCGGCTTGTGCACCAAGCGCCAAGCAGGCGAGGCAGGCGGTGGTGGTCAGATGGCGTCGTTTCATCGGCAGAGGCATGGACATGTGACACGGGCGGACTTGCCCAGAAGGGAGTATGTCGATTATGACATCAAGATCGATGTGCCAGCTATTGCCGGGCGGGGGCAAGCAATTTCAAATTTGCTCATTTTTTCCGGTAGACCGTGGAACCCGCCGTTGTCGTGCTGTTTGCTTAAGCCTCAGAACCAGCTCTCAACCTTGCTCCGCGATGGCACGCCGCCGGCATGAACGACGGCGCCGTCGATGACTACGCCGGGCGTAGACATCACGCCGCAGCCGATGATGGCGGCCATATCCTCGACCTTTTCCAGCGTCACTTCAACGCCCTTTTCCTTGGCGACCGCTTCGACCAGGGCAATCGTGTTGCGACAGTTGGCGCAGCCTGTACCGAGAACCTTGATGTTTTTCATGATGATTCCTTTCGCGCGATTGTGAGAAAAGCTGTGTTGCTACAGCACCCAGTTGAAAACATAGCCAACGAGCAGGATGCCGGCTGCCACGACCCCGGCAAAAGTCGCGATCAGGGTTGGCTTCAGTGCCTTGCGCAGGATGATCATTTCAGGCGCCGAGAGGGCGATCACGCTCATCATGAAGGCGAGTACGGTACCCATTGCGGCGCCCTTGCCGATCAGCGCCTCGACAATCGGAATGACGCCGGCCGCGTTGGTATACATCGGCACGCCGAGCAGCACGGCGGCCGGTACGGCCCACCACACATCCTTGCCCATGAAGGAGGCCATGAAGTCTTCCGGCACGTAACCGTGGATGCCCGCACCCAGCGCAATACCGGCCAAAATGTAGGGCCATACCTTGCCGACGATTTCCTTGACATGAGCGCCACCGGCTTCAAAACGCTCGACCCAGGATGGTTGTTCATCCGAATTATGCGCAGCCTGCTCGCCGAGTATTTTCTGCACCCAGTCTTCGAGAAAGCGTTCCATCTTCAGCTTGCCGATGATCAGTCCGGAAAAGATGGCGACGAACAGGCCCAGACCCAGATAGAGCGCGGCCACCTTCCAACCGAACATGCCAAACAGCAGCACCAGCGCGACTTCATTGACCATGGGCGCTGAAATCAGGAATGAGAAAGTCACACCGAGCGGCACGCCGGCGGACAGAAAGCCAATGAACAGTGGCACGGCCGAGCACGAGCAGAAAGGCGTGACGATGCCCAGCGAAGCGGCTAGCACATTGCCAACGCCTTCGCGCTTACCGGACAACATTGCCCGCGTCCGTTCTGGCGAAAAGAAGGTCTGGATGATGCCCATGACGAAAACGATGCCGGTGAGCAGCAGAACCACCTTCGGGCTGTCGTAGAAGAAGAAATGGACGGCCTCACCAAAGCGCGTCTGCCGCGTTAGCCCGAGAATTTCGACGACCCAGTCGGCAAAGGCCGTGAGCTGACTATAGGCAAGCAGCCAAGCCACGGTCGCCACAAAGATGCCGATCAGCCACTGGATCAGTTTGTTGCGATCAGATGTTTCGACAGGAACGGCGGTCATCGGCTTGCTCCGGGTTTCACTTAAAGGTGTTCACGTCTACGAAGACGAGGTTTCGGCGAAAAAGACGCACGATTTGTCATTTCCTGACCAAAGTGATTGGCTGTGCAGGCGCCCCGTTCTCCGGCTGAAAGGTGACATGGTTGATATCAAGCTTGCCGGCCACTGCTGTCAGGTCATCCAGTATCCGTGCCCAATCGGCGATGTTTTCGACCCGCACATGCGCCGAGATGGCCAGGCGTTCGGCGGCAATTGGCCAGACGTGCAAATCATGCACTTCGCAAACACCCGCCACCTTGGCCAGCGACAGGCCAATTTGCTCAATATCCATCGAGAACGGTACGCCATCCAGCGTCGCATGCACGGCCTCGCGCAACAGGCGCATGCTGGAGGCGAGAATCAGGCCGCCGATCAGGATGGACAGCAACGGATCAATCGGTGTCCAGCCAGTGAACCAGATCACGGCGCCGGCCACGATGGCGGCAACCGAACCGAGTGCATCACCCATCACATGGAGCAGCGCGGCACGAATATTGAGGTTGCGCTCGCCACGGGAAAGTACCCAAGCTACGACGAGATTGATCAGCAAACCGATCACCGCGACCAAGCTGACCGTGGCGCCATCGACACTGCCCGGGCTTTGCAGCCGATGCCACGCCTCAGTCGCAATCATGAAGACCACGACGAGCATCGACACCGCATTGACCAACGCGGCCAGCAGTTCGGCCCGGCCGAGGCCGTAGGTGTGCTTTCGGCTGGGCGGTCGTGCTGCCAGCCAAGCGGCCAGGGCAGAAATGCCGAGCGCGGCGCCATCGGTCACCATGTGTCCGGCATCGGCCAGCAAGGCCAGTGAACCCGAACGCCAGCCGGCAATCAGTTCGATGACCGAATAGCCAAGCGTCAGCGCCAAGGCGATCAACAGGGCTTTGCCCGTCGCCAGACGGGTATGCCCTGCTTCATGCTGATGTTCATTCAAGAGGAGCCCCAAGCTTTCCTGGCTAATCAGCGCTCAGGTTTTGCCGTCATCCTGCTCCTGTTCCGCCTCCAGAAGCATGCTGACCAGCGAGCTCAAACCTTCTTTTTGCGCAGCTTCCGAAATCTCTTCCAGACGCGCCCCGGCGTCGATCAAGCGGGCGGTTTCACAATTGGCAGGCAATTCCTGGCGGAATTCCCGCAAGCGTTCGGTCAGCCTTGCACTGACATTGACTGAGCTATCGAGTGCGGCGTTGTCTTTGCCACCTTCCTCGCAGGCTTCAAAGAGAGCGCTAGCGAGGGCATGCAAACCCTCCTCGCTGGCACAGCTTGAAATTTCGGCAGGACTGGCATTGCGGGCAATGGCGGCAACGGTCTTGCTGTCTTTGGGCAAGGTGCCACTAAATGACTCGAGAATCTGCTTGATGATATCCATGTCGTTCTCCTTAACCTCAGTCCGGGCGCAAATGTCCCTTCATTAAGTTTAGGAGACGATAGTCACAAATTTTAGGTGTGCCGTATGTGCGCCTGGCATCATTGGCCAGACAACGGTGGGCGAGGCGAAAAGCTGCAAACGGCCCCTGATTCGTCGTAACGAACCTGGCAGCCCTTTTCCATTTTCTGGCGCAGATGCAGGCGCGCCCGTTGCAGGCGGGATTTGGCACCGGATAGCGACAGACCCAGGTATTCGGCCAGTGCCTGTTGTGACTGTCCATCGATATCGCAAAACATGATGGCCTGACGATCAGTCTCTGAAAGTTCGGCGAGGACTCGTGGCAGGCACTGGCTGAGCGCATCCACTGGCAATGCTTCATCGAGCAGCGGTGCTGCCAGATTATCCGGCAGGGAAACATGCTCGCGCGCTACCCGCAAGCGATCCGCCAGGGCGTTGCGTGCTACCTGAAATAGCCAGGCACGCGGATGGTCGACACCGCAAAACTGGTCGCCCTGACGCATGGCCTTGATGAAGACCTCCTGAAGAATTTCTTCGGCATCCTCGATGTGCCCGACGCGATGCTGCAGGTAGCCGAGCAACTCGGCTTCGCAGGCGGACCAGGCGGTCATCAGGCAGGGCGCGGTCATTGGCCGCTTGTCGAGTCGGGACGGGCCACGGATCAGGTCGTTCCCGCCTGGCGTCGGGAGAGCCATTTCTCGGCTGCGACCACCAGCGAACACAGCACGGCGACTACTGAAATCTCTACCCATTCATTGATGCCGATCGGCGCCGTTTGGAACAGACGGTTCATGACTGGCAGGTAGGTCAGCAACATTTGCAGACCAAGCGTGATGCCGACGCCAACCCATATCCACGGGTTGGAAAACAAACCCTGCTTCCAGAAACCCTGGGTCAGCGAGCGGCAGTTGAACAGGTACGCCGCTTCGACCATGACGAAGACGTTGAGGGATACGGTGCGCGCTTCAGCCAGCGTGTGTCCCTGCGCCAGTTCACGCAGGAATAGGCCGAACGACCCAGCCAGCAGCAGCAGCGATACCAGCACGATGCGCCGGATCAGGCCGGCGTCGAGGACCGGCATGTCGAGCCGGCGCGGCGCCCGGTGCATGATGCCTCGCTCGATCGGTTCGAAAGCCAGCGGCAGGCCGAGCAGCACGGCGGTGGTCATGTTGATCCACAGGATCTGCAGCGGCGTGATCGGCAGCGTGACGCCGAACAGGATGGCTGCAACGATGACCAGGCCTTCGCCAAAATTGGTCGGCAGCGTCCAGGTGATGAACTTGACCAGGTTGTCCCAGACGCCCCGGCCCTCCTCGACCGCTGCTTCGATGCTGGCGAAGTTGTCGTCGGTGAGCACCATCGCTGCGGCTTCCTTGGCGACTTCGGTGCCGCCAAGGCCCATCGCCACCCCGATGTCGGCCTGCTTGAGAGCCGGGGCGTCGTTGACCCCGTCGCCGGTCATCGCGACGACGTCACCGCGGGCTTGCAGGGCGCGGACAAGGTGCAGCTTCTGTTCCGGCTCGACGCGGGCAAAGACGTCGACGTCATGGGCGGCTTCCGCCAGCGCGGCATCGTCGAGCTTGGCCAGGTCGCGGCCGGTCAGGGCACACTCGGCGTTCAGGCCGATCTGGCGGGCGATGGCGAGGGCCGTGACGGCGTGGTCGCCGGTGATCATCTTGACCCGGATGCCGGCCGAATGGCAGTTGCGGATGGCTGCCATCGCTGCCTTGCGGGGCGGGTCGATCATGCCGACCAGGCCGATCAAGGTCAGGTTTTCGATGCTTGCCGCGGTCAACCGGAAATTTTGACCCAAATTGAAATTCTTGCGCGCCAGCAGCAGCACGCGCATGCCCTGCTCGGCATAGGCGTGCGCCATGGCTTCGATGGCGCTGTGCTCGACCGGCGCCGTGACACCATTGGCCCCCAGCTGATTGACGCACTGCGGTAGCAATCGTTCGAGCGCGCCTTTGACATAAATAACGCCTTCCCCTTCGCCGAGATGGGCGGTGGCCATGAACTGTCGGCAGGCGTCAAAGGGCAGGATATCGATACGCGGGAAACGCGCGGCCAGTGCGTGTTCATCCAGTTCGGCCTTGCGGGCCGCGACGATCAGCGATGCTTCGGTGGGGTCACCGGTGATTGTCCAGTGGCCGTGCTCATGACGCAGTGACGCATCGTTGCAGAGCGCCCCGGCGATCAGGCATTCGCGGGCCGGCCCATCGAGGCTGACAGCGTCGCCGTCCCGGCTGATGGTGCCCTCGGGGCTGTAGCCGTGACCCCCCAGCACGTAAGCTTGGCCGCCGCTCCACAGGGCGCGAACGGTCATCGCGTTTTCGGTCAGGGTGCCCGTCTTGTCCGAGCAGATGACGGTCGTGCTGCCCAGCGTTTCGACCGCCGGCAGGTGGCGGATGATGGCGCGCCGCTTCGCCATGCGGGCGACGCCAATGGCCAGCGTGACCGTGACAGCGGCCGGCAAGCCTTCCGGAATGGCGCCAATGGCCAGCGCGACCGCGGCAATGAACATGTCAAAAGCCGTTTCGCCCCGCGCCAGCCCGACCGCAACCGTCAGTAGCGCCAGCCCGCCGATGGCCCACAACAGCCAGCGGGAGAAGGTGTCCATCTTGCGCGTCAGGGGGGTCACCATGTCGGGCGCGGTGGCTATCAGGTCGGCGATACGTCCGGTTTCCGTGGCGTCACCCGTGGCGATCACCAGCCCGCAGCCCTGCCCGGCGACAATGGTGGTGCCGGCATAGGCCATGTTGAGCCGGTCGGCCAGCAGGGTATCGGCCGGCAGCGGGCCAGCCTGCTTGCACGCCGGTTGCGATTCGCCGGTGAGCATTGAGTCGTCGGTGAGCATTTCATGCTGCTGGATCAGGCGCAGGTCCGCCGGGATGCGATCTCCGGCGTTGAGCAGGACGATGTCGCCGGGAACCAGTTGAGCGGCATCCAGGTGTTTGCGATGGCCATCGCGGCGCACGGTCACCGGCGTGGCGACACTCCGCGCCAACGCGGCCAGCGCGCCTTCCGCCTTGGCTTCCTGCCAGTAGCCGATGATGGCGTTAACGATAACGACGCCGAATATCACGCTGGCATCGACCGTTTCCCCCAGCGCAACGGTGATCACGCCGGCGGCGATCAGGACGAGGACGAGCGGTTCGGTCAGTTGCGCGGCAAAACGTCGCCAAGCGGGCTTGCCGGGCATTTCGGTCAGGCGGTTCGGGCCATGTTTGGCCAGTCTGGCGGCTGCGTCGTCTCCGGTCAGACCGATGGCGCTATCAACGGACAGTCGTCGGGCGGCCGCTTCGGCGGAATCCGCGTGCCAGGCTATGTCCGGCGCGCCGTCAGCAGAAGAAATGGCAGGGTCAGGAAAGGCCATAAGCTAGCAACCAGTCGGGTCAGGCCGTTGAAATTCAGAAAGTGCCCCTGTCGCCAGACGGCCAGTGCGGCGGCCGAATAGGGGTTGTGCGGTGCCATGTTGACCAGCACTGTACCGGTAATCAGGGCCAGAACGGCGATCATCAAGCGCGGCTTGGCGGGCAAGGCGATGGCGATGGCGAGGATGAGGCTGCCCACGATCAGGCCAAGCTGGGCGCCCGGTGTCAGCCAGGCCAGGGCATCGGCGGGGCTGACCAGTATCGCTGCGGCGACGGTGGAGACGCTCAGGCAGAGCAGCAGGAACAGCGGCACGATCAGGTAGGCGGTGATCAGTTTGGCGCAGAGCATGCGAACGATCAGGCCGATGGCGACAATATTGAAGGCTGTAATGCTGGCCTCGATCATGACAAAACTCTCGGTGGCGAAGGGCATGGTGCCGGTCAACCCGAAAATCTGCCGCAAATCACCCGCACCAAAGAGCAGCGTTTCCGGGGACAGCGGCACGAGCAGCCACAGGCCCAGCAGGGTCAAGCCGAGCTCGGCATGTGGAATGGGGGCAATCAGCCGCTGTTCGAGGGAGGCGATCCTTGCGAAGACGCGCGGGCCAACGGATTGTGCCCACAGCGCACCGAGCAGGCCGCCCAGGCTGTTGCAGGCCAGATCAAGATTGGATGGAACGCGGGATGGCAGCCAGGTCTGAAGGCTTTCCATGCTGAAACTGACGCCGCCAGCGAGGAGTATCGCCAGAATCAGGCCGGTGAAGCGGCCGGGCAGGCTGCTCAGGGCCAGTGTCAAGAAAAAGCCCAGCGGCAGATAGACCGCGACATTGGCCATCAGGTCGAATACCGTCCAGTAACGCGGCCATCCGCCTTCGAGGAAGGCGAACGGTGAGACACCGGTATCGCGCCAGCCGGAAAACGGATGCAGGCTGGCGTAGACGACCAGCCCCGACCAGGCGAGCGCCAGGTAGCGGGAAAGCAGGATGGGGCCACGACCGTGATGAGCCATGGCTTCGATTTTAGGGGCTATCGTTCTGCCCGTCAGCCCTTATGTTTTGTGACATTGCCGACGACAAAAGGATTTTGCCCTAGGGGCGATGTCACAATGTCAAAGAAATTCGAGCGGGCATGCCGGCCCGGCGGGTTTTTTCATGCGTTGTGGCGATGTGGACGTTCGCCGACGTGGTGGGTTTCAGCCGCCGCCCGGTGATGCAATGCTTGATGAATGTCATGGTGCGGCATCGGATGTCCGACGCGTTGTGGTAGCAGCGATCCGGCGATCATGCCGATGACGCTGACGCCCAGTCCGATCAGTTGCGGTGGAATGGCTTGGCCAATACCGACGAGTGCGTAGGCGTAATCGGACGTCCCCGAGGGCTGCCCCCCGACGCTGACCAGGCATTCGACCAGTATCCACGCTGACAGGCCGCCAAAAATGGCGGCCAAGGCGCCCTGCGTGGTCGCCCGCTTCCAGAACGCCCCAAAAAACAAAGGTACGAAGGCGCCAGCCAGCGTGATTTTGTAGGCGTTCTCGACCATCTTGAAAATACTGGCATTCGAATACAGGGCAAAGCCGAGGACGATGCAGGCAAAACAAACGATGGAGAGACGCATCACTCTCAGAAATTGATGATCGCCCATCTGTGGGTAGAGACCGCGCACGATGTTTTCCGAAAAGGCCACTGAGGGGGCAAGTAGTGTTGCCGACGAACAGCTCATGATCGCCGACAGCACGGCACCGAAGAAAATCGCCTGCGCAAAGACAGGCGTGTGCTGGAGAACGAGCGTCGGCAGGACCAGTTGTGAGTCGGTCTCCATCAGGCCGGAAAATAATGCCGGGTCGATCAGTGTCGCCGAGTAGGCGATGAACATCGGCACGAAGGTGAAGCAGAAATAGATGGACGCGCCCAGAATGGAGCCCCAGAGGGCAATTTTCTGGCTCTTGGCTGAGGTAATGCGCTGAAAAACGTCTTGTTGCGGAATCGAACCCAGCATCATCGTGATCCAGGCACCGAGAAAGGTCAGCCATTGCCATGGGTCGGCGGTTGGGAAGAAATCGAGTTTACCGGCAGCGGATGCGTGCTCGATGACGGTTTCCACGCCACCGGCCGGGCCGGCAATGATCCAGGCGATGAACAGCATGCCGCCCATGATGACGCCCATCTGGACAAAGTCGAGGATCGCCACGGAGAGCATGCCACCAAAGGTTGTATAGGTGAGAACGATCGCAGCACCGAGAATCATGCCTGCGGTCTGGCTGATGCCCTCATTGGTGACGACGTTGAAGACCAGGCCCAGCGCCTTGATCTGGGCGGATACCCAGCCGAGATAGGAGGCAACGATGCACAGCGTGGTCAGCACTTCGACGCTGCGGTTGTAGCGCATCCGGAAATAGTCACCCAGCGTCAGGATGTTGAGCTTGTAAAGCTTTCGCGAGAAAAAGATGCCGGCAATGATCAGGCACATCGAAGAACCGAAAGGATCGGCGACCACGCCGCGCAGGCCTTCCTTGACGAAAGTGGCGGAGACCCCGAACACCGCTTCGGCGCCAAACCAGGTGGCAAACACGGTGGCGGTGACGACCGGCAGTGGCAGGTGGCGGCCAGCGACTGCGAAGTCCTTGGCGCTATGGACTCGGGTCGCAGCAAAGAGGCCGATTCCGATGGAAACAAGCAGGTAGAGAACAACAAACCAGATCAGCATGATCGTGTGATCAACGATGGGCAAGAATTTGAAAACGCGAAAATTATAAGGTTATTGGTCGTTTTCTCAGGCTCAAAACGGTGCGTTGCTGTGAAATTTCATGGTTGCTGCGGTCAACGGGTGAAAAAGGCATAAATCCATCGCATGCAGTAGCAGTCGTTCGGCCCGTTCGGTGGCGGCACCGCCGTAGAGATCGTCGCCCAGAATCGGGTGGCCAAGCGACGCCATATGGACGCGAAGCTGATGTGAGCGACCAGTGATCGGCTCCAGTTCGACGCGTGTCGTCTTGGCCAGAAAATCGCGGCTGATGACACGATAACGGGTCTGTGAGGCCTTGCCCATTTCGAAATCGACCTTCTGTCGTGGGCGATTTGGCCAGTCGCAAATCAGCGGCAGATCCACTTCGCCAGTATCGTCTTCCATCAGTCCGTCGACGATGGCGACGTAGCGTTTGCCAATCTGGCGGTCGCGAAAGAAACGGGAAAGCTGTCGATGCATTTCCGCACCGCGGGCCAGAATCAGCAAGCCGGAGGTGGACATGTCGAGGCGATGGGCAATCAGCGCATCGGGAAACCGCGCCTGCACGCGCGAAGCCAGGCAGTCGTCCATGCCTGCCCCCCGGCCGGGGACGGACAGCAGCCCGGCAGGCTTGTCGACGACGATAATTTCGGTATCGGCATGGATCACCGTCAGGCCATGGTCCGGAGGTGGCAAATATGCACTCAAAATGGCGTGACCCGGATACTGCAATGGCTATCCCGAAATGCCGTAGTTTCGCGGGTCCATCCCGACCCGGGCGAAAATTGCGCACAGATGCGCTGCTCGCTGGAGTTTCCGACCCACCAGTACCACGGGGCTGGTTTGGCCGGCGCGTGCGAGGTCATCATAGTCAAAGCGAGGCCCGGCAATAGTTTCCTGAGCATTGTTTTATAGATCGAATCTGCTTGCAAAGCGGTCATGGTAATTGTACTGTATTTATACACAGTAACAGTGGTGGCGGAGCGGACGGGAAATATACCTTGCCTGCACCATGAATTTGCTGAAATTGAGGCTTGCCCCAAGCATATCCCAGCCAGTCGGGTGATCAAACAAGCGCAGCAATTTCTATTCCATCTTCGGCCCCTGTGCCATAATCCAGTCAAATTTTAGAGGTATGCCCATGGACGACAACAAGGCAAAGGCGCTGGCAGCAGCGTTGCAACAGATTGAAAAGCAATTCGGCAAAGGCTCCATCATGAAGATGGGCGATGCCGAAATCGACGAAGGCATTCAGGTGGTTTCAACTGGTTCGCTTGGTCTGGACATTGCCCTTGGCGTTGGCGGTTTGCCACGTGGCCGCGTGGTTGAAATCTACGGTCCTGAATCCTCCGGCAAAACGACACTCTGTCTGCAAGTCGTTGCCGAAATGCAGAAACTGGGTGGTGTAGCTGCCTTTATCGATGCAGAACACGCGCTTGATCCGCAATACGCGCAGAAACTTGGCGTCAATGTGGGCGATTTGCTGATCTCACAACCGGATACCGGCGAGCAGGCCCTCGAAATCGCCGATATGCTCGTTCGCTCCGGCTCCGTCGACATTATTATTATCGACTCCGTTGCGGCCCTTACCCCTCGTGCGGAAATTGAAGGCGAAATGGGCGACCAGATGGTTGGCCTCCACGCCCGTCTGATGAGCCAAGCCTTGCGCAAGCTGACGGCCAACATTAAGAAGACCAACACACTGGTCATCTTCATTAATCAGATTCGCATGAAGATCGGCGTCATGTTCGGATCACCGGAAACCACGACCGGCGGCAATGCACTCAAGTTCTACGCCTCTGTTCGTCTCGACATCCGCCGTATTGGCGCGATCAAGAAGGGTGACGAAGTCATCGGCAGCGAAACCAAGGTCAAGGTCGTCAAGAACAAGGTTGCCCCACCCTTCCGTGAAGCGATTTTCGACATTCTCTACGGTGAGGGTATCTCTCGCCAGGGTGAAGTGGTCGAAATGGGCGTGGCGCACAAGTTGGTCGAAAAATCCGGTGCCTGGTACTCCTACAAGGGAGAAAAAATTGGCCAGGGCAAGGACAATTCCCGTGAATTCCTGAAGTCGCATCCTGAAATTGCTCAGGAGATTGAAGCGAAGATTCGTGAAGCCGCCAGCACTACCGTCATCAAGCCGACCAAGGCGGCCGCAGCGGATGCCTGACCTGCGCGTTCGAGCCCTGCAATTGCTCACCCGGCGTGATTACAGCCGGGCGGGCTTGCAGGCGAAGCTTGCGTCGTACGCGGATTCGCAAGAAGAACTGGTGGCGGTTCTAGATACCTTGCAAGCCGAGCGTCTGCTCTCGGATTGTCGTTATGCAACGCAGCGCGTGGTTGTCAGGGGCCGTCGTTACGGTGATGCCCGGTTGCGCCAGGAGTTGCGCCAGCAGGGTGTTGGCGACGACGACATTGCCACTGCTTTGCCTGAGGCTGGTGACGAAACTGAGCGTTGTCGGGTAATTTGGTCAAAAAAATTCGGTCGACCGCCAGCATCTGCCGAAGAACGTGCCAAACAGGTGCGTTTCCTGCAATATCGCGGTTTTTCCGGCGATGCGATTCGCCGGGTGATGCGCGGAGCAAATGAATGAACATGCCGATATCCAAACTCTCGGCGCATAACCTCAAGAAGCGTTACAAGGCAAGGACTGTCGTTGAGGATGTTTCCTTCGAGGTCAAATCAGGCGAGGTTGTCGGCTTGCTCGGCCCGAATGGTGCCGGCAAGACCACCTGTTTTTACATGATTGTAGGTCTGGTCGCTGCCGACGGCGGCGAAGTGTATATCGACGACAACAAATTGACCCATCTGCCCATGCATAGTCGGGCGCGGCTTGGCTTGTCCTATTTGCCGCAGGAAGCGTCTGTTTTTCGCAAGCTCAACGTTGAAGAAAACGTACGAGCCATTCTCGAGTTGCTTGATTTGCCGGAAGCGGAGCTGAATGACCGTCTCGAAGGCCTGCTCGGTGAACTGCACGTCAGTCACGTTCGTCACGTCAATGCTGCTGCCCTTTCCGGCGGCGAGCGTCGTCGGGTTGAAATCGCCCGTGCGCTGGCGACTAACCCGCGCTTTATCCTGCTTGATGAGCCCTTTGCCGGTGTTGATCCGATTGCGGTACTCGAAATCCAGAAAATCATCCGCTTCCTCAAGGAGCGTGGCATCGGTGTCCTGATCACCGACCACAATGTTCGTGAGACCCTCGGTATTTGTGATCATGCGTACATTATCAATGCTGGAAATGTACTGGCTGCTGGACGGCCGAATGAAATCGTTGATAATGAAAGCGTACGAAAGGTTTATCTCGGCGAGCACTTCAAGCTTTGACCGACATATAAGAACCGTCCACCACTGATGAAGCCGGCACTCCAGCTAAAACTCTCTCAACACCTTGCACTGACGCCTCAGCTGCAGCAATCGATCAAATTGCTACAGCTGTCGACGATCGAAATGCAGCAGGAAATCGAGCGTTATCTGCTTGAAAACCCGATGCTTGAGCGAGAGGATGAGCACGGGACTGAAACGTTTTCGAGCGCCCAGCAGTTTGATGCGCCTCAAACGACCGAAGGTGAGCGTGAGCAGCGCGTCGAACGTGAAGAGCGGGATGCTCGGGATGACCGGGAGCAGGATGTTCCGTCGGCGCCATCTGATGTTGACGACGACCGTTGGGCGGCTGATGCGGGTACTTTTACCGGCGCAGGCCGAGATGAAGACGACGATAGCGATTCGCAGGATATCCACGGTACAACCGTAAGCTTGCGTGACCATCTGGGTTGGCAACTGGGCATGACTCAAGTCTCAGAGCGCGACCGCAGTCTGGTTCGCTTTCTGATAGAAGCACTCGATGACGACGGATATCTATCAGCGTCGTTGCTTGAGTTGTGGGAAACGCTCCCCGCCGAATACGAAATTGAAATCGAAGAACTTGAAATCGCACTGCACCTGATCCAGAACTTCGATCCGGTTGGCATTGGTGCGCGCAATTTGCGGGAATGCTTGGCTTTGCAATTGAAGGCACTACCAGCTGATGATGCAGACCGAGCCCTGGCATTGATCATTGTTGAAAAGCATCTTGAATTGCTGGCGGCGCGAGATTTCACCAAGATTCGGCGACTCACTGGTTGCGACGATGAGGCGCTCAAAGCAGCAAATGCAATCATCACCAGCCTTGATCCACGGCCAGCAGCACGTTTCGCCCAGATAGAAGCACGCTACATTACTCCAGATGTCATCGTAAAAAAGCTGAAGGGCAAGTGGACTGCGTATATCAATCCTGATGCCTATCCGCGCTTACGCATTAATCGTTTGTACGCTGAAATACTCGCCAAGCAACGTCGTGGCAACGGCAACCTGTCGACCCAGTTGCAAGAAGCTCGCTGGCTGATAAAGAACGTCCAACAGCGTTTCGAAACTATCCACCGTGTCACGCAAGCGATTGTTGATCGTCAGCGCCAGTTTTTCGAGCATGGCGAAGTTGCAATGAGGCCGTTGGTCTTGCGTGAGATTGCCGATATTCTTGGCCTGCACGAGTCGACTGTTTCCCGGGTGACGAGTCAGAAATACATGGCGACGCCACGTGGCATTTTCGAATTGAAATATTTCTTTGGCAGCCATGTTTCCACCGATACTGGTGGAGCGTGCTCAGCCACCGCCATTCGCGCCCTGATCAAGCAGTTGATTGGAGCAGAGGATGGCAAGAAGCCCTTGTCGGATAGTCAATTATCCGAAATACTAGGCCAACAGGGAATCGTAGTTGCCCGACGGACGGTTGCAAAATACCGCGAGTCGCTCAACATCCCACCGGTCAATTTACGCAAGACCCTGTAGAGAGAGGAGAAAAAAGTGAATCTGCAGATTAGTGGTCACCATATCGAAGTTACCCCAGCACTTCGCGAATACGTCGAGAACAAGCTGGATCCCGTTATCCGTCATTTTGACAAGGTTACAGGTGTTAGCGTCGTTCTTTCCGTTGAGAAACTGAAGCAGAAAGCGGAAGTGACTGTCCATGTGCCAGGAAAGGATATGCACGTCGAAGAGTCCGGTGACGATCTCTATGCCGCCATTGATGCCATGTTTGACAAGCTGGACCGTCAGGTTCAGAAATACAAGCAAAAGGTCCAGAATCACCATCGTGGTGAAAAGCCCGGACTGCACGCCGTCGCTGAATAAGCGATGAACAGGCCGCAGCATAACGCTGCGGCCTTTGTTTTCATCACCTCTCTATGAATCCTTTAACCAATCTTCTTTCTGCTCAACAAGTCTTGCTCGATCTCGACGCCAGTAGTAAAAAGCGAGTTTTCGAGCAGGTCGGAATGCTTTTTGAGAACCACCTCGGACTTGCACGATCGATTATTTTCGATAGCCTTTTCGCGCGTGAAAAGCTGGGCTCAACTGGCCTAGGTCAGGGTGTGGCGATTCCCCATGGGCGAATCAAAGGCTTGAAACAGACCGTTGGTGCATTCATGCGCTTGGCGACGCCGGTACCGTTTGATTCTCCGGATGGCCGTCCGGTCGATCTGCTGTTTATCTTGCTGGTCCCTGAACAGGCGACCGAACAACATTTGCAGATTCTTTCAGAATTGGCTCAGCATTTTTCAGACCGAGCATTCCGCGAGAAACTTCATTCAGCACCCGATCCGTCAGCTGTTGTAGCGCTGTTTCAAAGCTAATACTCCATCGTGCGCCACGTCAGTCTGGTTCAGCTCTATGAGGATAATCGAGAAAAGCTGCTGCTGAACTGGAACGTCGCACCTCATGTTGATCGCCGTGTCGAGATAAAAGGCTCCAATAACTACGGTGCCGATCTTGTTGGCCATATTAATATTATTCACCCCGAACGTTTGCAGGTGCTGGGACTCGCCGAGAATGAATGGGCGATGCGCATTGGTGAACGTCGTTTCGGGCAAATGTTCAGTGACTTGCTGGGTGCGTCTCCACCTGCGGTTATTGTGGCTGATGGGTTGACCCCTCCGCCAGCAGTTGCAGATATCTGCACCGAATCGGGTACCCCGCTGATTTTCTCCCCCAAGCCGTGCTCGGCAATTATCGATCAGTTGCGGATATATCTCTCGGCGCGCTTGGCCAATACGGTCAGTCTGCACGGTGTATTCATGGACGTACTGGGTATGGGCGTCCTTGTAACGGGTGATTCCGGAGTGGGTAAATCAGAGCTGGCACTTGAGCTGATTTCGCGTGGCCACGGTTTGGTGGCTGATGATGTGGTTGAAATGGCGCGGATTGCCCCGACGACGATCGAGGGACGATGTCCCGGTATGTTGCGCGATTTTCTCGAAGTACGAGGCCTTGGCCTGCTCAATATTCGGACAATTTTCGGCGAGACAGCATCGCGCCGAAAGATGAAACTAAAGTTGATTGTTCATTTGCAAAAGACATCAACCTCAGCAGATGCGCCTCGATTGCCACTGGATGCCCAAACGCATGAAGTGCTTGGGGTTCCGATCCGCAAGGTGGTTATCCCGGTTGCTGCGGGTCGAAATCTTGCTGTCTTGCTTGAGGCTGCTGTAAGAAATACCATTTTGCAATTGCGAGGGATCGACAGCATGCAGGATTTCATGGATCGCCAGCATCGGACGATGCTTGACGATGACGCATGAATGCTTGATAGTGCCTTGGCGTATTTAACCTGACTTAAGGGGAGACATCCTGTGAAGAAAATGATTGCTCTGTTGCTTGTTGCATTCGCAGCTAACACCGCTTTTGCCGCCGATGATTGTGCGGCCAAGGCTGCCGAGAAAAAGTTGGCTGGTGCTGCAAAAAACAGCTTTATGAAAAAATGTACCCGCGATGCTGGTGCGGTTCCGGAAAATGCTGCTTGTGCCGCCACCGCCAAAGAGAAGAAATTGGCCGGCGCCGCAAAGAACAGTTTCATGAAGAAATGCTCTGCAGATTCGGCTGCGGCTGCAAAATAATTAGTCAGCTGAATCCAATCGGCCATCTTGTGATGGCCGATTTTCGTTTACAGATACTCGAACTCGGCAATATCCGCTAAGGGATCATTTCCGGAATTGCCAAAACTGATCTGGCCACGATTTTCGAGTTGAACTTCATGGCGACGGACCATGATTTCCTGGCGACCGGAAAGCGTTACAAAGCAGCCGTTTGTGCTGGTGTCGACGAGAAAGAAGCCATCCGCCCTTCTTTCAATTCGCGCGTGTTGCCGGGAGGCCTTGCGGTCTATTACCAGCAATTTACATCCAAGGTCCCGTCCAATGGTGAGTACGGGAGTCTTGTCATCAAGCAAGAAAGCCTTGCCGCGATGCCTTACGCATAAGCGATCTGCTGCTATCGGCGTACTTGAACCAAAGCTTGAGAGCAGGGATGAGGTTCCACCTTGATGGCTCGACCAACTGATCTGAAATAAGGCCAATTCTGAATTGTCTTCCAGAATGGTGCCCAGATTGGGCATTGGATCGGCAATGATGATTCCAGGTTGTGGCAATTCATCGAACAACAGTGAACTGCATAAAATCTGGTCACGGCGGGCGATCCCGGCGATACGGGCGGCACTGGTAATTGGTGGCCCTGAAATCTTGTCGCCGTCATCGGATACCATGCCGCAATGCAGGCCAATGCGGATGGTTAGCTTCAGACCTGAAACCGGTGGCAGATCCGCAATACGTTGCTGCATGTCAATGGCTGCCTGGCAGGCGTCTTCCGCGGCATCAAAAGCAGCAAGCAGTTCGTCGCCAACAACCTCTATCGTTCGACCTTTATAGCCGTCAATAGAGCGCTTCATTCGTTTAAGACAACGTTCGACAGCATGCATTGCCTCTTTGTCTCCGAGCCGCTCGAATAACGCGGTACTACCGGAGACATCGGCAAACATCACCATCAATTTGCGTTGCGTGGCACTCATTGGTTAGCGATTGTCCAAAACTGGTGTGGCCTTGAGAACGTGACGACGAGCTAGGCTTGATATTATGCCATCAGGTTCAATGGGATAGTGCCACTGATTGGCAGGTCAAGTCGGTCAAAAACAATATCTCCCTCATCAATCGGCGTGTCCAGTTTGAGCGCCCGAAAATTGAATAATTCACTATCAGCGAGGTGGGAGGGCACGATATTTTGCATGGCAGTCAACACCGACTCGGTTCGTCCGGGAAAGCGTTTGTCCCAGTCATGCATCATTTCCTTGATTTTCTGACGTTGCAGGTTGTCCTGAGAGCCACACAGGTTGCATGGAATGATCGGAAACTCCATGCCGCGAGCGAATTTGGCGATATCGGATTCTGCGCAATAGGCTAGTGGGCGAATCACGATATGGGCTTTGTCATCGGTGACGAGCTTGGGCGGCATTGCCTTTAGCTTGCCACCAAAGAGCAGGTTCAGAAAAAGGGTATGGACCATGTCATCACGATGATGCCCAAGTGCGATTTTGTTGGCACCCAGTTCCTTGGCCGTACGGTAAATTATGCCGCGGCGCAGACGGGAGCATAGGGAGCAGGTGGTCTTGCCTTCGGGAATTTTTTCCTTGACAACGGAATATGTATCGGCTTCCACAATCCGGTATTCGATGCCGATGCTCTCAAAGTAGCGTGGCAAGATATCTGCCGGGAAACCCGGTTGTTTTTGATCGAGATTCATGGCGATCAAGCGAAATTTGATCGGCGCACGCTGTTGAAGTGCCATCAGCATGGTCAACAGTGTGTAGGAATCCTTGCCGCCGGAGAGGCAAACGAGGACGGTATCGCCATCTTCGATCATGTTGTAATCGATGATCGCTTTACCGGTCCGTCCTTCGAGATATTTGCGAAGCTTTTGCAGGGTGTTCGAGGTGGTCATGGCGCAGGGGAAATAGTGTTTTCCAGTAGGTTTCCCGAAAAGCGGGCTGCTACGGTCAACCGGGAAAAACATCAAGTTTACATGGTGCAGTAGAAATGCACCGCATATTTCGTCTAAAAATCAGTGGTTTCTACCCAAAGCCAGCAGCTTCTCCTGAAGCTCCTTGACCTTGATCGGCTTGGATAGATAGTCGTCCATACCTGCGGCCAGGCAAGCATCCCGGTCGTCCTGCATCGCGGCTGCCGTCATTGCAATAATTGGCGTACGGGGCAGATGCTGTGCGGCTTCACGGTTACGAATGTGCTTTGTTGCGTCTATCCCGCCCATGACGGGCATCTGCATATCCATCAGTATCAAATCGAAAGATTGCGTGTTTAGCAGCTCAATTGCTTCCTGCCCATGGTGTGCCAATGTTGTCGTGTGGCCCCATTTTTCGAGGAGTCGAAGGGCCAATTTTTGATTGGTCGGATTATCTTCGACAAGCAGGATGTGCAGGCTGGGTTGGGCCTCGCGAAGCGAGTGCCGGGTCAGGAGGGGGGTATTGCCTGGCATTGGCTCCGCGGGGCTACGGTCGAATACGTGCGCCAATGCCGTTTGCAGTTCTTCCGACGAAATTGGCTTTGAGAAAAATCCGGCGATACCGGCTTCGTGGCATCGTTGTGCATCTCCCCGCAAAGCACCCGACGACAGCATCAGCATAGGCGGTAAATCGGGGTGCGCGGCACGCAGTTGATAGGCCAGCTCATAGCCATCCATTTCGGGCATTTGGGCATCGAGAAGGATGCAGTCGTATGCAAAATCAGTGTCCTGCATCAGCGCCATGGCCTCCCTTCCGGACGATACATCCTTGGCGACAAGTTTTAGCGATCCCAGCATCCGGCACAGAATGCGGCGATTGGTGGCGTTGTCGTCGACCACCAGGACGCGGCGCCCGGTGAGATCGACTTTGTTGCTTTCGGCAGGTAGTGAATGCTCGGCGATCTGCAGTTGGACCGAAAAATGGAAGGTGCTTCCCTTCCCTGCCTGGCTATGCAGCCATATCTTGCCGCCCATCAGTTCCACCAGTCGACGACAGATCGACAGACCCAGGCCCGTGCCTCCATACTTGCGTGTGGTCGATGTATCTTCCTGAGAGAAGGAGTCGAAGATGAGCTCCTGTTTGTCGGATGCGATCCCGATTCCGGTGTCACGGACCGAAAAATGAATGATCACATGTCCATCCTGCTGCTGGATCACCGCTGTATGAAGTGAAATTTCCCCTTGATGTGTAAATTTGATGGCGTTCCCGACCAAATTGATCAGAACCTGGCGGATCCGGCCGGGATCGCCTCGAACATGGTGAGGCACATCAGCAACTACTTCGCTCAGCAACTCGATACCTTTTTCGTGTGCTTTCAGCGCCATCGGTTTTAGGACGTCGGCGACGAGGCGATGCAAATCAAATGAAATGTTTTCTACGAGCAATTTCCCGGCTTCAATCTTCGAGAAATCGAGAATATCGTTGATGATGGTGAGCAGGGCATCAGCGGAAGACTTGGCAATACTCAGGTATTCCCGTTGTTCTGCGGTCAACTGGGTTTCCAGGGCTAAATCGGTCATGCCAATGACACCATTCATCGGCGTGCGGATTTCATGACTCATGTTGGCCAGAAAGTCGCTCTTGGCTCGGCTTGCGGCCTCGGCAGATTCTTTGGCGCGCAGGACTTCAATTTCTGCCCGCTTGCGTTCTGTAATATCAATGATGATGCCAAGCAGCCCCGAAATGCTGCCGTCACGCAGCGTCAGCACGGCTTTGCGATAGAGGGTGTCGTGTACGACGCCATCCCGGCTGTGCACTGCTGCTTCAAAGGACTGAGTACCCTTGCTGGCAAAGAGTTCAGCATCCTTGGTTGCATGGAACCCTGCGTCTTCTGGAGGAAGGAGATCATGCAGTGTACGACCAATGAAGGATTCACGACGGACCTGAAAAAACTGTTCAAACGCCCGGTTCAGGCGAATGTAGCGACCGTTGACATCCTTCAGGTACACCGGGATTGGAATGGCTTCGATCAACTCTTCGACCAGATGGAGTTGTTCCGAAAGCTGCGCTTCCATGCGCTTGCGGTCAGTGATATCAGTCCGAATGGCAATGTATCGTTCTACTGAGCCGGTGGTGTCCAGCAGCGGCACAATGGTGGCGTTTACCCAGTAGAGATTGCCGTTTCTCGCCCGATTACAGATTTCTCCGTGCCAGACCTGCCCAAGCGAAATCATGTGCCACATATCGCGAAATAGCTCGGACGGGTGTGTTCCCGAGTTGACGATGCGGTGATTGGCGCCGATCAGTTCCTCGCGTGAATAGCCGCTGATCTCGCAAAAGCGGTCATTGGCGTACAGGATGGTCCCTGCCGTATCGGTAATGCTGACGATCGCATGCTGATCCAGCGCAAATTTCTGATTTTCCAACTCCCGATGGCCATGCTCGCTTTCAAGGACAATCAAGGCAATTCGCTTGGAAAGTGCCGTAATGTCTTCCTCGGCAAGCGTATCAGCCTGCGCGCTCAGTTCGCGTTCTGGCATCAGGTTACGAACGGTTGTACGCAGCGATCGAAGGGCATTATCGCGCCCGGCAAGAGACAGTCGAAGCTTCTCATTGCTTTCTGAGAGCTCGGAGGATGAAAGTTCCAAGCTGCGGGTGCGCAATTCGAGATCGCGCTCATATTGTTGATAGCTGGCATCCACTCTTGCCAGAAGGTCGCCCAACCCATTCAGTAAATCCTGCAAGGCGGGGTCAGCTGTCTTTGCCAACTGACTGGCTAATGCCAGAATGTCTGTCAACTCGGCTTCGCTTCCGATGCCGATACTGCGTTTGAGTTGGCGCAAGAGCGACTTTTGCATGGCCTGTTGCTTACCCCTCGCTCAGGCAAGTAATTGTCATCGTCTGATTGTGCAGTTTGCAGGATGCACCGGGCGTAAAGGGGCTGATTTCACCATAGGAATAGAAACCGGTTAGCACAGCATGGTGACCAAGTACGTCGCCAACAGCCTCAACCTCCTCGTCGACTCGTTCTCCCATGACCAGCTTGCGGCCAACGCAGCTGACCAGTATCGCCAGGCTCTCACCGGGTGCCTGAATCATGCTTGCGGCAGCTTCTGCAGCAGATTCTGCACCATTGACCAATTTGTCCGTGCTCGCATGCATCAAGCGCAAAAATCCATCGGGTATGATCTCGCCAGCCAACACCAAACTACCATTTTCCTCATCAATGCCAAGAATAGTCCGGATAATACCGAGCGCACTATGGTCCTCGCCGAGCATTGAGAACGGAAATAGGAGGCCGGATGCAGGCAAGCCCTTCGCATGCTCTCCCAGATAGCGTCGATAGATGTCGAGGGCTGGTTCACCGTCCAGTTCGTACAGGATGTTGCCGGCGCACCGCGTTACTTTTCGGGTCGGGCCGAAAGGTTCCCAGCCACCGAAGGAGCCATGTGCGAATTTCAGTCCAGGGCTGCACAAACCAACGGCGACCACCCGGTCGGTGCTTACCCCATCGCTGTCCAGCGTGAAGGTTTCCTTGAAGGCGCCGCCATCGCCGGCCAGTCCGCCGGTAATCGGAATGACCGAGCCAATGACGCTGGTCATACCATTGACCAGGGCGCTGCCATTGATTTTTACTCCGGGTCCAAACAGCAGTACTGCCTTCAGATCCTCCGTAGCCAGTTGCTGTCCTAGACGCTGTCCTGCTGCATACGAGTCATCCATACCGGCAAGGCGTGTGCTGCCCTGACACAGGCGTGCTTCTGAAAAATTGATGGCGGTGATGGTACAGGTGCCATCATCAACGCCGCCCGCCGTAATTTCTCCAGCGGTGGAACAGCCTAACAATAGCGCCTTGGGGAATGCTTTGCTGAGTACTTCCTTCAAACCGGGTGGCGAAAAATGATCCAGGCTGCCGAAGACCAGAAGGAGGTCGGCGGAGTCTATGGGTAGTGTGGTTAGTGCAGCAGCCAGATCGGCAGGCTTGCGATTGATTATTTGGTTAACGCGCAAAGTGAGTCTCCTCTTTTGGAGCAGAATGAGAAAATAGCATAGGCGGCCGTGAAATTATTGCCGTTCCATTAAAATTGATACTTTTTGAACTTGAGATGAATAATCTGCCGATTCCTGCCCCCGAAGCGCTGGCCCATAGCCAGTGTTTGCACCAAGCATTGATTGATGAAATTTCTGGGGCCGGGGGGTGGCTCTCGTTCGCCCGCTTTATGGAGCAGTTGCTTTACGCGCCAGGGCTTGGCTACTACACGGCAGGGGCGAGGAAGTTTGGCGCAGCTGGCGATTTTGTCACTGCTCCTGAAATGACGGCCTTGTTTGGTCAGGCATTGGCTCGCCAGGCGGCACAGGTCATGGCTGCCTCGGCACCTGTCGTACTGGAGGTTGGTGCTGGCTCCGGGCGCTTGGCGGCGGACCTTTTGCTGACACTGGAACAGGCAGGGTCCTTGCCTGAGCGCTATTACATTCTTGATCTTTCAGCAGATTTGCGGCAACGCCAACAACAGACCATGGCGACGTCGGCCCCGCATCTGCTGAATCGTGTCGAGTGGCTGGATCGCCTGCCCGAAGCCTTCACCGGTGTCGTGATTGCCAATGAACTACTCGATGCCATGCCGGCACACGTTGTTGCCTGGCGCGAAGATGCAATTTATGAACGGGGTGTATCTGTAGACGGAGCCGGAATTATTACATGGAGTGAACGCCCGGCAAATGGCGCATTACTCGCTGCGGCTGACGAAATCGACAAACAATGCAGTCTACCGCCGGGTTTTGAGAGCGAGATCAGCCTTGCGGCGCGATCCTGGGCCGCTGAATGGGGGCATCGCCTTACCAAGGGCGCCTTGTTGCTGATTGACTATGGTTTTCCGCGGCGCGAGTTTTATCATCAGCAACGCGGGCGAGGAACCTTGATGTGTCATTACCGGCACCATGCCCATCCAGATCCCTTCTTTTTGCCAGGCTTGCAGGATGTGACGGTGCACGTCGATTTCACCGCGATCATTGCCGCTGCCCACCCTGCCGGGCTGAACTTGCTGGGCTATACGAGCCAGGGACAATTTCTGCTTAACTGTGGCATTCTGGACAGGCTGCAGGAAATTCCTAATGGCACCCCTGAATACATACGGGCCGCGGGTGCTGTGGGCAAATTGTTGATGCCGCATGAGATGGGCGAGTTGTTCAAGGTCATCGCCATCGGACGTGGCATGGACGAAGCACTCTGTGGTTTCGCCAACGGCGATCAGAGCCACCGCTTATAGTTATTGGCGTTTGGCCAGTTCGCGGAATCGATTGGGTTGGCCCAGAACCAGTAATCCAAATGCATCCAGCAGTGCCTGGTCAACGTTCTGGGGGCGGATGCTGTAGATTGCACTGCCCAGCCGCTCCAGATTTCGTGTTTCCAGAGTGATCATTCCCTGAGCAAAATCGGCACGCCAGCGTGCGCTGACACTAATTTCGCTGCTGATTTCAAATTCTGCCCGCTCGACGTACTGGCGCTCGTTCTTGAATTCCTTGCAGGTGAACGGCAAGCCGAAGTTGAACAGCATGGCCCGGAAGCGATCAACCGATGGGCCATCACGCTCGACATGCAAGGCGCCTGAGCCACTCAGATGATAGGAGAAGCTCACCAGTTCGACCAGGGCACCGGCGCTTTGGGTCTGCGTACGGTAATCGGCAAAACCCTCCTGCCAGGTGAGCTGGTTCAACTCGAATTGCTCGATGAGCGGGTAATCACGGGGAACGTCCGGCTTGATGATGTTGAGTTGCTGAACAAACTCATGGAGATAGAAAAACAGATGTTTAAGCGATTGATCAATGGCCTCATTGATCGATGTCCGTTCGGCCAGGGCGCTATGAATTTCGCGTTGGCGTACCTCGGCACGCTGGCGCAATTGGTCAAGCAGGCTGCTGCTGATTTTCGGGGGGGCTTCCGTCTTGCTGGGCGGCGAATCCGGCTTTACTGCGCGATCTGGGGTATCGATTGCTTTGGCTGGTGGTTGCGCGGGGGCAATTTCCGGGAAAACCAAGGCTCTGTCGGTCATTCCTGCGCCCGAATTCGCCAGGTATTCGCGACGGGCACGGCGCTCGGCAGAGTCGAAGTCGAAAGCATCAATGTCTGCTATCAGGGAAGCTTCCAACGCCGCAACATCTTTGCCCGTGCCTGTCTTGCGTTCGCGTTTGGCTCGGATCGCTTCAAGAATGGCCGACAGTGGTCCTGTCTTTTCAGGGTTGCTCATTGATGTGGCAAATATGTGGACTACACTGGGCTAATAATGTGTCCGATTTGGAGGGAGCGCAAGATGGATATACTGTCCGTAGGCAGTTTGACCAGTGCGCTGACACAGGCGACAACGAGTGATGCGGTCAACACGCTGGTGCTGAGGAAGGCGATGGACATTCAGGCGCAGACGGCGCTGCAACTGTTGCAGGCGGTGCCCCAATTGCCGAGCAACCCGCCAAATCTGGGCAACACGATCGATATCAAGGCGTAAGTTCTTCCAGCCAGTCGCGCAAGGTGGCCGCTACCAGCGGCCATTCTTTTTCGTGGGTGACGGCGTGGCCCATGCCCCGAAAAATATGCGCATGCTGGCTGTAGGTGTTTGCGGTCGTCTGTACCAGGAAGGCCGGTACCAGAACGTCATCTTCGGCGCCGAGAATCAGCATGGGGGGCTTGTGCATGGAATAGAGGTTGGGCAGGCTGAACATGGACATGTCCCACAGCGCCCGATGCGATTCGGGCTGCATTCGGCTCAACCACGCGGCCAGCATCGTTTCATCGACTTCGCCGGCGAACAAGGTTTCGCGCAGCGTACCCGTGTCGGTGTATTTGCCGTCCATGATCTGGTTGATTTCCTGAAACAACTGCGGCTTGTTGAACATCAGGTGAAACTGTGAGGCGATCAGACCCTGTGGTGGCACCGAACAAATCAGGGCAACGGCCGGCGCGTCGCGGTGTTCCAGATATTTCTGAACAACGAAGCCGCCCATGGAGTGCCCAAGCAGGATTGGCGGCTCACCCAGCCAGTCGACAATAGTTTTGATGTCATCGACGTAATCGGCAATCGAGTGCAAATTGATTTGCTCGCCGCCATCGCTCCCACCGTGGCCGCGTAACGACAATGCGTAACAGGGATAGCCCGCCTTGGCCAGAAAGGGCATGAAGGTTTCTGTCCACATCCAGGCACCGGCGAAGGCACCATGCACAAACAGCAGTGCCGGCTTTGCTGACTTTCGGGTGGGGAGGCACGAGTAGACTTCGAGTCCTTCGACGATCTGAGTTTTTAGCATGGGGCTCTGCTTAGGGTAAGGCGTGATTTAATGCGACTTTCACCCTGCGGTGCAAGGCAAAATGCTGAAGTGGATGTTGACGCTGGTTGTTGCGCTTTTTTTGTTGGGCATCGTCGGGCCCCATCTGGCGCGTTTTATTCGATTTGGTAAATTGCCGGGCGACTTTGCATTTCGCTTTCGCGGTCGAGCCTACTCTTTTCCCTTGGCGAGCACGATCATATTCTCATTGTTGCTGTGGTTGGTCTCCCGCGTCATTTAGCATGAGTTTGACGGCTCTGACCCGGGCCATGTGAATACGTTCAGGAATGTGTGATTTTTCGATGCAATCGGCCGCAATTTTGCCGGCGGCAATCGAGTTCGCGGCGGCGAGTGCGGTCAACAGGCGTTGAGGCGTCTCGTAAGGGCGGTTTTCCCAGCCGAGACGGCCGGTGTAGTCGCACAGGCAGGCATCGAGCAGCTGCTGGAAACGTTCCGGCCGACGCAGTGCGTCGGTTTTTTCAAATAGCGTGACGATGGTGGTCGCCTTGAGATCCGCAGCTCGGTGGATGTTGCCGTGATAGCGGGCCATCAACAGGGCAAGATCACGGCAATCGTTCGGCACGCGCAGTCGGGCGCACAATTTTTCCGTCAAGTCGACGCTACGTTCTTCATGCCCGATGTGGCGCGGCAGGATGTCGGCCGGCGTCGTGCCTTTGCCGAGATCATGGGTCAAGGCGGCGAACCGTACCGGCAGGCTGAAACGACGGCGTGCCGATTGATCAATCACCATCATCGTATGAATGCCGGTATCGACCTCCGGATGATAATCCGCTCGTTGCGGCACGCCGAACAAGGCGTCCACTTCCGGTAACAGGCGGGCCAGCGCACCGCAGTCGCGCAAGACTTCCAGCATGCGTGATGGCTTGTCTTCCATCAGGCCTTTGGCCAACTCCTGCCAGACGCGTTCCGCGACAAGATGATCGACTTCTCCACTGCGCACCATCTGGCACATCAGGGCGAGGGTTTCCGGAGCGACCGAAAAGTCATGAAAGCGCGCCGCGAAGCGTGCAATGCGCAGGATACGTACGGGATCTTCGGCAAAAGCCGGGCCGACGTGTCTTAGGATTTTGGCCGATAAATCCTGTTGACCGTGGAAGAGATCAATCAGCGTACCGTCGGCTGCCTTGGCCATCGCATTGATGGTCAGGTCGCGGCGGGCGAGGTCTTCCTCCAGCGTCACGTCGGGCGCCGCGTGAAAGGTGAACCCGTGATAGCCGTGTCCGCTCTTGCGCTCGGTTCGGGCGAGCGCGTATTCCTCGTGAGTTTGGGGGTGCAGAAAAACCGGAAAATCCTTGCCCACCGGACGAAAACCCTGATTCAGCAGGGCCTCCGGGGTGGCGCCGACGACGACGTAGTCTCGGTCGGCATTGAGCCGGCCGAGCAATTCATCACGGACGGCGCCGCCAACGATGAAAATCTGCACGGACAGCCTAGTGGCCGAGTTCGTAATTGGCCGGAGCAGATGAAAGCGCTGTATAGGCGCCACCAGCCAAGCGCGAACCGCAGCGATAGCCCGTGCTATCGCGAGGATGAGCAATAACGCTGGCGGTACAACGACAAGCTTTCATGTCCGGTAAATTGCGAAACAGGCCACGTTGCCTTAACGGCCGGCGCGGAAGCGGAAACTGTTGAGCTTGCCCTTCGGCGTGTTGAGCGCAATATAGCTTGGAGCAATGGCTTCCAGCGCTGTCGGACGCCAGTTGGCCGGCTGCTTGCTGCCGGGTTGGGCGACGCTGTCCTTTTCCATCGAGCGCAGATTGTCCGGCGACAGCATCGGGCTGGGCGCCAGCCACATCAGGCCAGCCTGCAGATAGGCCCAGCCTTCGGAGAGTGCAATGATAGTGGCGGTGCTGCCGCTCAGCGTTTTCGCGTAGTCAACCAGTTCGCGCAAAGTGTAGGTCTTTGGGCCGACCAGTTCGTAGGCCTGGCCATAGGTGCTGACATCACTCAGGCACTCGACGAAGGCATCCGCGACATCGGCGGCCCACACCGGCTGGAAGCGGGCCTGGCCAAAACCGAGGGGGAAGACAGGGACTTTTTTCAGGATTTTGGCGAACATCGACAGGAAAGAATCGCCCAGACCGAAGATAACCGACGGACGGAAGACCGTGACATCCAGATCACCCTGGGCGGCGAGCACGAGTGCCTCACCATCGCCCTTGGAGCGCAGGTATTCGGACGGGCCATTGGTGTCGGCGTTCAGCGCGCTCATGTGCACCAGACGGCGGACACCGGTTGCCTTGCAGGCAGCGATGATTTTCTTCGGCAGTTCGACGTGGGCCCGGGCAAAGTCGCGGCTATAAGGCAGCACGACGTCGCGGCTGTGCAGGATGCCGACCAGATTGATCACGGCATCGTGGCCATGCATCAATTCGGTCAAGGTCTGTTCGCAGTTGATATCGGCTTCGGGCATTTCGATACCCGGCTGAATGATCAGCGCCTTGTTACGCTCGCGTCGGCGCGTCGGAATGGTGACTTCAATACCGCGCTGCGACAGGCGATTGGCGATATAGGTACCGACGAAACCGCTACCCCCCAGCAGCAAGACCTTTTTGATGTCCATTTGGAACCCCGGAAACTATGTTCGAAAAACTTGAATTTTAAGGCAAATCGGCATCTTTGGGCGCATCGGAAGTACGAGCCCCGACCACACCGAGACGCGCTTTGAGCGAATCTGCCTTGCCGTTGAAAATCGCTGAATAATAAACCGCATTGCTCATGACCTTTTTAACGTAGTCGCGCGTCTCGCTGAAGGGGATCGTCTCTGCGTAAATGGCACCCTCCAGCGGGCGGTCAGCGCGCCATTTCTTGGCGCGGCCGGGACCGGCGTTGTAGGCCGCGGAAGCGAGTACCGGGTGATTGTCAAGGTTTTCCATGACCAGACGCATGTAGCTGGTACCCAGCAGCACGTTGGTCTGGGTGTCATGCACCTGACCCTGACTGAAGTCGCGCAGGCCAATCTTCCGGGCAACCCATTTGGCGGTGGCGGGCATCAATTGCATCAGCCCCGAGGCGCCAACATTGGATTTGGCCGACGTAATGAATCGGCTTTCCTGGCGCATCAGGCCGTAAACCCACGCATCATCCAGTGACTGATTCTGGGCGGCGGGACGGACTTGCTCGCCATAGGGCGCAAGAAAGCGCAACGAATAGTCGTGCTCATGTTTGGTCTTGTCAGCCGTATTGATGGCGCGATCCCAAATCTGGTTGCGCTTGGCCAGATTGGCGGCAGCCAGCAATTCGCGGTCATCCATGCCGCGCAGCGACCAGTTCCATTCCTTGACGCCTTCGGTGCGCAGATCGAGGCGGAAAAAGGCCAGGGCGCGGCGGATGGCCGGGTTGTCCTGAGCGGCTTTTAGTTCTTCAGGTGTCGTGGCCTTGGCCTTGGGCGGCGGCAAAACCTTGCGATCCAGTTCTTCGTCCGCAAGATTGCCGTAGAAGTTGGGCTGGCCGGCAATTTTCTCGAACAGGGCATCGGCCTCGGTGGTCCGGCCGCCAGCCTTTAGCGCCCGGCCCAGCCAATAGGTCCATTCGGGCAGCGCCGCCTGGGTCGGGGGCATGGCCTGGATGGTGTCACGAACAACGCCCCACTCCTGCGCCCGCAGGGCGGAACGGACTTTCCACTGAAAACCTTCGTCCGACAACGGGGCCTTGCCGGCGTTGGCGTACCAGCCCACACTTTCCGTCATGTGCTTCTTGGCACCCTGCAGGGCAATCTGGCTCCAGGCCCATTGGCGTTCGGAATCCTGCAATTTGCCTTTGATCTTTTCCAGCTCGTCGGCGGCTATGCGCGGGTCGTTGCTGGCCAGGCGCTGGATGGCAATGGCGGCGAGTTCGCGCCCTGCCCGGCTGCTGTTCCAGCTGGCCGGCTGGCGGACAAGGTAGCCCATGGCGCTGCTGATTGCGCTGTCCAGCGCACGGCTGTCGGGTACCTGGCTTGCCGGCAGGTAATTCAGGGTTGTCTTGGCCGAACCCGGGCGGTTGGCTTCAAGTTGGCGGCGGGCGCGGGACCATACTTCATCGGTCGTGATGCGCTGATTGGCGACCAGCGTGTCCAGGATCGGGCGGCACGGCTCGGGCGGCTCCAGCATGGTCAGCCAGAGCTTTTCGGCCTCGGCGAGAACCGTCTGGTCATTGCGGGCGAGGCGGGCCTGCTGGCTGTAGCAGGTGACATCCGGTTCGGGTGAGAGCAGCTTGGGGAATTCGGCATCCACATCGGTCCACATCGCACGCTTGCCGAGCCAGCGAATCCAGTCGGCCCGCAGCTTTTCTGCGACATAACTCCCCTCGTTCCGCTGCAGGAAATCACGCATGTCGGCCGGATCGCCCTTGTCGATCCACATGCGCAGCCGGTAGCTCTCGGCATACGGGGCCAGTTCGTGATTGCCAAGCTGGCTGGTGGCGCGCTCCAGCTTGTTGAGATCGCCGGCCCGGAAGGCGTCGCGGGCGGTGAGAAACGCTGAATCATTGCTTTGTGCAAACAGGGTGGTCGACAGGAAGAGACCAACGAGGATGAGACGAAACTTCATGCTAGATTATTGCCATGGTTGAACCCGATGAGGATAACACGGCATGGCGTCGCACATTGCGCCGCGACATGGTGGCGAAGCGGTCAGCGCTTGGCGACGATAGGCACGCCAGTCTGTCGGCGGGCATTGTCGGACATCTGCTGGCAGCGCTGGCTGTGCCGCGGGTGGTCGCGTTTTGCTGGCCGATCAAGCATGAGCCGGATGTGCGGGCGGTCGTGGCGCATTGGGAAGCGCTCGGCGCACGGGCGGTATTGCCGGTGGTGGTCGCCGAGGCATCACCGTTGGCATTTCGCCGGTGGACATTCGACACCCCGTTGGTGCCGGACCGTTACGGGATTCCGACGCCGGTCACGGGCGACTTCATGCAGCCTGACCTGATATTGCTGCCGCTCAACGGGTTTGATGCGGCCGGCTATCGGCTGGGCTATGGTGGCGGCTATTTTGACCGTACGCTGGCGGCGCTCTCCCCGCGCCCGCTGGCGGTGGGCGTTGGTTTTGAAGTCAATCGCCTGCCCAGCATTCGACCGGAAAGCCACGATCAGCGGCTGGACTGGGTCGTGACCGAGGCCGGGGCGTTCAGGCCGGGCGCCTGAGCTGGAGAATCGCGTACACGTTCAGCAATCCGGCCAGCATGGCCAGTGTTGCCTGGCGAAAATCGTAAAGCCCGGTTTGGGCCGCGAGGCTCAAGGTATAGCCATGGTGCAGCGCCAGCAGCATGGCACCCAGGCTGAAGCCCAGCCACATGCGGCGGCGCGGTTTGGTCTGCCCAGGCAGGGCCCATGACTGGAGCGTGAGTACCCCAGCCAACGCGTGGCTGAGGGCCGCCACAAACAGAAAATAGATACTCAGAAGATAGGGGCTCATGCGGCCTGACAGGCGTTGCTGAAACGTTTCAGGGCCTCGTCCAGCGTACTGCGCGGGCAGCCGAAATTCAGGCGCAGCCAGCCGGGGGCGCCGAAATCGGCCCCGTCGGACAGGCCAAGGCCGTGCGCTTCGAAATGCGCGGCCGGGTTGGCCAGCCCCAATTCGCGCACATCGATCCAGGCCAGATAAGTGGCTTCGACAAATTTCATTTTTGCCCGTTTTTCCCGGTTGACCGCAGCAAAGACCGCATCGCGGTGGGTGCGCAGGGTTTCGATCAATTCGCGATGCCAGTCGGCACTGTCGCGGAAGGCCGCTTCGCAGGCCGCCAGCCCGAGCACGTTCACATGCGGCACGATGCCGTGCATGGCACGTTCGAAGTTGTGGCGCAGTTTGGGGTCGGAAATGACCGCGAAAGCGCAGCCGAGGCCCGGAATATTGAACGTCTTTGAGGGTGCCATCAGCGTAATGCTGCGCCTGGCGGCTTCTGGCGAGAGGCTGGCGAACGGGATATGGCGTTTGTCGGCGTCCAGGACAAGCCCGCAGTGGATTTCGTCGGTGCAGACGATCAGGCCGTGTTCTTCTGCCAGCGCTGCCAGATCGAGCAGCTCTTCACGGTGCCAGCAGCGACCAACCGGGTTGTGCGGGTGGCAGAGCAGAAACAGCCGGGTGTCTGCGGTCAACGCCGATGTCAGGGCATTTCGATCAAAATGCCAGCCATCGTCGGTGCACGCGAGCTCGGCCCGGTTCAGCTTGCGACCGGAAAAATGGGGCGCGGACAGAAAGGGCGGATAGATCGGCGTCGCCGTCAATACCGCGCCGTCGATGGCCCGGCAGGCGACGTTCAGGCCGGTGACCAGCCCCGGCAGCCAGACAATCCACTCTGGCTCAATACGCCAGCTGTATTCTGTTTCGAGGTGAGTGAGTACTGACTCTACGAGTGATGGCCATGGCCCGCCATAGCCGAAGACACCGTGCTCGATACGCTGGTGCAGGGCGGCGAGTACGGCCGGTGGCGCGGCAAAATCCATGTCCGCCACCCATAGCGGCAGGATGTCGCGACCGGCGTATTTGCGCCATTTGATCGAGTCGGAGCCACGCCGGTCGATGGGCGTATCGAAGGCGTTCAAACCGCCAGATGCTCGAACAGTACTGTCGACAAATAGCGCTCGCCGCAGGACGGAATGATGACCACCACCAGCTTGCCAGTGTTTTCCGGACGACGGGCCACCTCCAGCGCAGCCCAGGTGGCGGCACCGGATGAAATGCCGACGAGCAGCCCCTCTTCCGTCGCCATGCGGCGTGCCATGTTGAGCGCATCGCCATTGGTGACGCGGATCACCTCGTCGTAAATGGCGGTGTTCAGCACGGCCGGCACGAAGCCGGCGCCAATGCCCTGAATCGGGTGTGGACCTTTCTGGCCGCCGGAAAGCACCGGCGACGCATCGGGTTCAACCGCAACCATCCGGATTTTCGGGTTCTTTGCCTTCAGCGCCTCGCCCACGCCCGTGACCGTGCCGCCTGTGCCGACGCCAGCGACCACGATATCCACCTGGCCATCGGTGTCCCGCCAGATTTCCTCGGCGGTGGTCACCCGGTGCACGGCCGGATTGGCCGGGTTTTCAAACTGCTGCGGGATGAAATAGCGGGCATCAGCCTCGGCCAGCGCCTTCGCCTTGTTGATTGCGCCGCTCATGCCTTCCGGTCCCGGTGTCAGGATCAATTCGGCACCATAGGCCTTGAGCAGCAGCTTGCGTTCGCGGCTCATGGTTTCCGGCATGGTGAACGCGCATTTGACGCCGCGCGCCGCGCAGACCATGGCCAGGCCGATGCCGGTGTTGCCTGATGTCGGCTCCAGCACGACGGTATCCGGCCCGATCTTGCCGGCGGCGATGGCGGCATCGAGCATGGCGACAGCAATCCGGTCCTTGACGCTGCTGCCGGGGTTGAAAAATTCCAGCTTGGCGGCGACGGTGGCGCTGCCGGCGTTGACACGGTTGAGACGAACCAGCGGCGTATTGCCGACCAGCCCGGTGACATCGTTGGCGATTTTCATGGGAGGGCTCCGGATGAAGATGAGTGATTGTAGGCGACTCTGCGCCTGTCGTGGGTAGGGTGGCAGTCAGGGGATGGCTTTCCGAACAGACTGCCCCGGCCGAGATCGATGGCCGCAATCCCGGCCAGGACCTTATCCTCGCGGGTCTCCATGCCGCTACGCTCGATCAGGATGCCGGCGTGGTGGGCCGCCTCGATGCGCTGGATGCCTTCCTCGGCGGGCAGTTGCAGGATGTCCGGTTCCAGATCAAGCAAATCCTCGATGGCCAGCGCGGCGCTCGGGTCGCGCAACGCCAGCCGATAACCGCGCTGGCGATAATTGTGCAGGGCGTCGGGTAGCAGGCGGGGATCGCCACGCGGCGAGGCATCAATTTGCAGCACGATATCGGCAGGCGCCAGGCCGCAACGCGTCAAGATGGCCTCATAAACCAGCCCGTGCTGGTTTGGCACCGCCAGCAAATGGCGTGGATGCACGGAGAGCTGCAGGTAGCCGCCGGCATGCTGCTGGGCCAGAAAATTCAGCGCATGCAGGGTGTGGCACAGGCGGTCGACATGGACGACAGACGCCGGCGTTTCGCAGCGCGCGTAAGCCTCGGCCGGACTGACCGCCGTGCCATCCTCGTGCCGGGCGTGCAGGATGGCCTGATGGCCCACCACCCGTTCTTGGCGCAGATCGACAATCGGCTGAAAGAGCGACCCCAACCGCAGGCCGCAGTGCCAGGCGGCTGCCCGCTTGCCATCCAGATAGAGCGAGCTGTGGTCGGCGTGATCGGCGACGTTGAAATAGCGGATCAGATCGGTGAGTGGCATGCTGGCCTCCTATTTCTTCAGGTAAATCTGGTCAAACGTCCCGCCATCGGCAAAGTGCGTCTTCTGGGCCTTTTGCCAGCCGCCGAAGGTATCGTCGATGGTCACCAGCTTGATCTTCGGAAACTGCGCCGCGTACTTCGCCGCAACTTTGACATCGCGCGGCCGGTAGTAGTGCCGGGCAGCAATACTTTGGCCCTCGTCCGAATACAGATAATCGAGGTAAGCCTGCGCCGTCAGCCGCGTGCCGCGTTTCTCCACCACCTTGTCCACCACCGCAACGGGCGGCTCGGCGAGGATGGACAGGCTGGGGGCGACGATCTCGAACCTGTCCTTGCCGATTTCGTTGACCGCCAGCTGCGCCTCGTTTTCCCAGGCAATCAGCACGTCGCCCAGGCCGCGTTCGACAAAGGTCGTGGTCGAGCCCCGCGCCCCGGAGTCCAGCACCGGCACGTTCTTGAAGATCGCCGTGACCAGCTCCTTCGCCTTCTGCTCGTTGCCGCCCGGCTGCTTCAACGCCCAGGCCCAGGCCGCCAGATAGTTCCAGCGCGCCCCGCCAGAGGTCTTCGGATTCGGCGTGATGACGCTCACGCCCGGCCGGGCCAGATCGCTCCAGTCGTGGATGCCCTTCGGGTTGCCCTTGCGCACCAGAAAGACGATGGTTGAGGTGTAAGGCGAGGAATTGTTCGGGAAGCGTTTCTGCCAGTCGGCTGGAATGAGCTTGCGCTCGACCAGCGCGTCGATGTCATAAGCCAGCGCCAGCGTCACCACATCGGCCTCCAGCCCATCGCGTACCGCCAGCGCCTGCTTGCCCGAGCCGCCATGCGACTGGCGAAAATGGATCACCTGCCCCGTTTTCGCCTGCCAGTGCCTGGCAAAAGCTGCGTTGTAATCCTTGTACAACTCACGTGTCGGGTCATAGGACACATTGAGCAGGGAAGTCTGGGCGGCGGCACCGCTGATGCCGAGTGCTACGGTCAACCCGAAAAACAGGCCAAATTTGAACATGTCAAACTCCAGTCAATTGAGAAAATTCTCGGATGACTGGAGTCTAGGTAGCGGTCATTATTCTGTGAAAGAATAAATAATAACAAAAATATAACTAAATCCAATTAATGGACGGCCAGCCCGTTACCTTGAAACAACTGATTGCCAGTCTCATCTTCGGCCTGCTCGGCATTGTCCAATTCGGCGCGCATCGAAGGCCGCGATTGTGCCTATCTGGTTTGGGGCATAGACGATGAAACCCACGCGATTCTCGGCACGGATTTCAACCCGGACACCAAAAAATTGGCGGGCAGGTCCTTGCTCTGTGGTTGGCCAATAGTCTGCAGCCCAGCATCGCGTTCAGCTTCCGCATCGTTTTGCATCCTGCCGGGCGCCTTGTGCTTCTCGAAATTCCGGCAGCGACCGGGGCGCCGGTGGCGTTCAATAGCGTTCCCTACATTCGTATCGGCAGTGCAACGCCAAAGCTGACCGAATACCCCCAGCGCTACCAGCAATTGATCGAACGCCTCCAGCCCTACCGCTGGGAGCAAGGCATCGCGCGCCAGTATGCGACGGGCAACGAGGTGCTGGATCTGCTGGATTACAGCCAATATTTCCGCCTGACCAAACAGCCCCTGCCCGACAACCGCAGTGGTATTTTCGACAAGCTGGAAGGTGATCGGCTGATTGTTCGCGATGTGTGTGAGCGCTGGAACATCACCAACCTGGGGGCAATCCTGTTTGCAACGCGCTTGGGCGATTTCGATGCGCCTCTGGCACGCAAGGCCGTGCGCTTTGTCGCCTATGGCGGCAGAAATCGCGCGGCGACGGTCACTCATCGCCACGATGGCCAAAAAGGCTACGCCATCGGATTCGAAGGGCTGGTCAGCTATCTGAATGACCTGTTACCCAAAAACGAGCATATTGGCAGCGCGCTACGTGAAGCGCACCCGCTTTTTCCGGAACTGGCGATTCGAGAATTAGTTGCCAACGCCTTGATCCATCAGGACATGACCGTCAGCGGCGCAGGGCCGCAAATTGAGCTTTTTGCCGACCGCATCGAAATCAGCAACCCGGGGGTGCCACTGGTCAAGCCCGAACGCATGATCGACCTGCCGCCACGCTCACGAAACGAAGCCCTCGCTGCCCTGATGCGCCGCATGGGCATTTGTGAAGAACAGGGTAGTGGTTTGGACAAGGTGCTGGAACAAGTTGAGTTGTTCCAACTGCCACCGCCCCTGTTCCGGGCCGAAGAAAGCTCCACCCAAGTCGTGCTCTACGCACCGCGCAGCTTCGCCGACATGACGCCTGAAGAACGCGTCAGGGCTTGTTATTTCCATGCAGTTCTCCGCTTCCTCAGTGGCGACAAGATGAAAAACGCCAGCCTATGCACAAGACTGGGAATTGCTCCAAAGAATGCTGCGCAAGCCAGCGCTGTCATTACCAAAGCCCTTGATGCCGGGCTGATTCGTATCGCTGATCCCGATCACCCACGCGCTGGTTACGTGCCGCACTGGGCCTGATTTTCTTGATCGGGTTTTGATTTATCGCAGGCAATCGTAATTCGGCGACTAAACAAATTGTTTAATTTCAGCCGGTTAAAGAAAAATACCGGGGTGAAAATTTCTTGATCGGGTTTTGATCGGAGCTTCCAAACCCGTCAGCTTCCACTTCCAGACCCAGCCCGTTCCAGATTAAGCGCCAGCAGGCGGCGGAGGAGTTCTTCGTCGGGCATGTCGGGGGTGTAGTCGGGCCAGCTGTAGGCGGCGGCGACGGCCTGGTCGAGTTGCTTGTGGGCGAGGTCCAGCCAGGCGGGGCGGGCGTTGTAGAGGTTGGTCAGGGTGCGTTTCTTGAGATCGGCTTCATGGCCGGGCTTGGCGACCGGGCGTTTGGGGAAGCCGGCTTTCTCCTCTTCCGGGGTGATGACCCAATCGACCCATTCGGCCGGGTTCAGCCAGTTCTCGCGCAGTTCGTTGAGGCGGCGGGCGGCGGCGGCGATGATTTCTTTGGCCATGCACGGCGCTGAGGCCTGACCGGTGGCCGGAGCGGTGTCGCGCGGCGTCAGGCCAGCTGGAAAGGGGAAGGTTTCGAAGCAGGTGGTCGGGGTGTAGCGCGGATCGTTGCCGACGCCGAGCCAGGTGCAGAGGCTTAACGACCAGAGTTCGTGGAAGCGGGAATGCAGGATGCCGAAGGTGGTATCGTCGGATCGGGCGATGACTACAAGCTGGCAATCAGGCAATACCTTGGCATCAACCCATGCAAATAGTCGATGCTTTGCTACTCGTGGAGTTGCTAGATAGCGAGTTAAACCGGATAGCGAGGCACGCATGTCAGGCCTTGGGCGGGTGTGTAACCACCATGCGCAGCGGGTTCGACGACGATTCGACATGATATTTCAACACGTTGGCTATCTTTCTCGCCATCAAAAAACAAACAATTTCACACCATAGCGAACACAAAGAATCAGATAGTTAGCCAACGATATGGTGAACAGTATTTCCTATCAACTGGCTTCTGTTTACCTTTTGATCAGATCGCCACCAGTTTTACCTTCCACATCCGTCGGTTACAAAAAAATACCAAACGCCACTTGCGCTTATTGCATTTGTTGCGTTTAATTCACTTACGGCCACTTTTAACCACTATTGGCCACTCTACCCCGCGATAGACGGGCGCTAGTCACGGAGCAAGGAAGAAAATGACGACAACGAAGAGGGAACGCGAGGCGGCCACGCCTCTACCATCAAAGACAGATATGGAATTGGCGCGAGTTGCGCAGCGGTGCATTATGGAGGCACTGGACCGGTCGAAGGCCGTCAAGATCAAGTTGGAAAGTGAAAACGGGGATATACCCCCGATTGAGCTGCCTCCGGCGTCACTTCGCCTGATTGGTCAATTGCTTGGCCTGATGAGCGAAGGAAAGCCTTTTACGCTCATGCCAGAGAAGCAGGAATTGACGACCGTTGAAGCGGCCAATTTCCTGAATGTCTCTAGGCCATTCGTTATCAAGGAAATTGACGCAGGCCGCATCCCTCATCGCATGGTCGGATCACATCGGCGAATTTTGCTGACTGATTTATTCGAATACGCGAAACAGATGCAGGCATCCCGTGAGGCTGCGCTTGATGACCTTTCGCAACTTTCCCAGGATCTCGGCGACTACTGATGGCTGGTCACGTTCGCTACACCGCAGTTATCGACGCTTGCGTTTTCTTTGGCATGCTGAAAACCGACGTGCTGATGTCCCTGTCCACCCGCGGACTCTTTGCGGCGAAGTGGAGCGAGCGAATCGAAACCGAATGGATCGGTCATTTGACCAAAAAACTACCAGAAAAAGAAATGGAGATAATTCGCCGTCGGGATCAGATGCGTAAGGTTGTCCCTGACTGGGCAGTTTGCGACAAAGGCATTGCATCAATAGAAGGCAGTTTGAAACTACCTGACATGGATGATCGGCATGTATTAGCGGCAGCCATTGTTGGCCATGCAGATTGCATCGTAACTGACGATAAAAGGGGATTTGATGATGAAGTTGTCAGTCACTACGGGATTGAAGTGATTGACACAGACAGCTTCATCATCAGCCAGCTAGACCTTGACGAATATCAGGCGCTAGCAGCCTTCAAGGCCATGCGGCTACGCTGGAAAAATCCCAATGCCACACCGGAAGACTTTTGCACCGTCTTCGAGAAAAATAAGCTTTTATTGACAGCTCAAAGGCTGCGGGATCGAATCGAACTCATCTAATCCTGAGGGCAAGCTCAGCCCGGTCGTCTCTTTGACGGCCGGGGGATTCGGGGGCTAAGGGCGGGACATCGATGGATTTGAACAGGCCGCCGTTGAACCAGGCGATGTCGTGGTCGCCGTAGTCGCCGCCTTTTTTCTGCATGGCGGTGAACAGTTTGTCGATGCGGCGGGCGGCTTTGTCGGTGTCGCTGCCGGCGTGTTTGAGCAGGTCGGTGAAGATGCCGAGCGGGAGCAGTTGTTCGTCTTCGGCAAACATGCAGAACAGGCACTGGATGAGGAAGTGGGCGACTTTTTGTCCGCAGTTTTCGGCAAATGCGCCCCGGCTGCGCATGCCGGCGGCGAGCTGGGCGAACTGGCCGGCGGCGTGGGCGGTGATGGCGGCGGTGGATTTTTCCGGGCGCAGCTTTTCGGGGTCGGTGAACACCCATTTGAGGAGCTGGCGGGCTTCCGGCTCGACGAGTTGCTCGATGCGGATGGTGCGTGGTTCGTCCGGGTAGCCGGTGAAGGCAGTGTGGATGACGATGCGTTCGCGGTCGCAGACGACGAGCAGCGGCGGGTTTTCAAGCTGCAGGGCGTAGTCGGTGAGTTGCTTGAGGGCGGCGTTCAGGTCGCGGCCGGGTTTCTTGTTTTCCCAGCCGAAGTGGCCGCGCTTCCAGACGTCGGCCTAGCCGTTGCCGCCGCTGGATTTGCCGGCGCCGCGTTCGAAACAGTAGTGGTCGGGGTCACGCGGTTTGTCGACGCCGAGCAGGTCGCATAAATCACTGAAATGCTGCTGCGCCCCGGCGCGTTCGGTGGTGGCGTTGTTCTTCCAGTGGGCGATGAAGGCTTCAGGGGTCATGGCGGGCGCTTGGATGGGCGAAAGGCGCAGTGTAGCGATGCCATCGGGATTGGGGAACGCTTGCTGCGGTCAACCGGAAAATTTGGCGGAATTAGAAAATGACATTCGCGCAACGCGTGCTTGCGACGCGATGCATCAAGCCCTACCATGGCACGGCTGACTGACAGGGTTTCAGGGGGTCAGGCGCAATCACCGATTGATTGTTTGTGCCGGCGGCCGCGTGCAGTTGCCGCGGCGTCCAAAATGACATGGAAAGGATTTCCGATGACGATCCGCCGAGCCGCTGTTTTTCAGCGTCTGGTCCGCTGGCTGATGCTGGTGGCCAGTTTTGCGTTGGGTCATGCCCATGCGCAGACCTATACCTACGGCGGGGGCGAGGTGATCGCCAACCCTGAAATCGTGGTGGTGTATTGGGGCTTACAGACGGCCGGGCAAGCTCAGCGTCTGGATCAGTTTTACCAGCGCCTGACGAGCAGTCCCTACTTCAATGTGCTGGCGGAATACGGTACGCCCAGCCAGAAGATCGGCCGCGCCAGCTATGTCAAAAGCGTGGCGATTCGACCGAATGACGGCGCAATCCACGTCGATACGGTGGAGACTGCGCGGGAGATCGACCGTCAGATTCTGGCGGGGACGTTGCCTTTTCCCACGGCCAATACCTTGTACGTGATTCATTTCGGGCAGTTCATGGATGTCGTCATGGGCAGCAATCTTTTTGGCATGGCGGTCGGCGGCGATGCGGGCATCGGCTTCTGCGCCTACCACTTTTCAGCGCGTACGCAAGTGCCGACGCCAATCCCCGGTATCGCCGTCTTCGGCCCCAAGATTCGAATGGCCGTGATTCCCGATGCCAGCCGAATGCCGCCGCGGTGCAGTCACGGCGTGTCGACGTTTGAGGCGATCACGTTCATGGCGACCCACGAGATTGTCGAGGCGACGACCAATCCGGATTCGGTGCTGGTCGAAATGCCACCGGTGGTCGGCGCCAATGTTCAGTGCAACGGCGTGCGGATTCCGGTATCGACCATTTCTCCCATCGGGCATGTGCCGCCCGCGGCCAATGGCCTGGCGCCCTGGGCCTGGACATCCAGCGCGAGCCAGTTTTGCAATCCGGACGAGGTTTCGGATTCGGCCGCCTGTGGCACGCCGGCCTCGTACAGCACGACGGGCGCGCCTGACGGGAACTACAGGGTGTCGCCAATTTTCCTGAATTCGCGAGGCGCTTGTACCGTGCCGACCGGCGTCGTGCTGGCGCCGCCCAAGCCGCCGCGTCCGCCCGCCAACCGGCAATGCCTTGCTGCCTGCCAAACCCGACAGGCGGCGTGTCTGGATATTGCCGGCGGAACCCAGCAAATCGCCCGGTGCAACCTGGCCTATCGAACCTGCCAGGGTCGCTGCTGAGTCAGGGCCGCCCGCTAGAAACGATATTTGACACGTTCGCAGCGGGCAATTGAGGCCGGGGTCAGCCGAGGAACAGCTTGTAGGCCGGGTTCTGGCTTTCGTCCCAGTGGGCGTAGCCGAGCTTCTGCAGGAATTCCTCGAATTTGCCCATGTCGCCCGGCGGCACCTGCATGCCGACCAGCACGCGCCCATAGTCGGCGCCGTGGTTGCGGTAGTGGAAGAGGCTGATGTTCCAGCCGGCGCTCATCTGGGTCAGGAAATTCATCAGTGCGCCCGGCTTTTCGGGGAATTCAAAGCGATAAAGCAATTCGTGCATGCCCTTCTCGCAGACCGCGGGGGCATGACCGCCAACCATGTGCCGGATATGGTTCTTGGCCATTTCGTCGTCGGTCAGGTCGAGCGTCGGGTAGCCGTGCTTTTGCAGGCTGTCGACCAGCTTCAGCGACTCCTTGCGGTCACTGACCTGGACGCCGACGAAAACGTGGGCTTCGCTGGCGGTGTGGTAGCGGTAATTGAATTCGGTGACGTTGCGCTTGCCGATCAGCGACAGGAATTTTTTGTAGGCGCCCGGCTTTTCGGGCAGCGTGACGGCGAAAACAGCCTCGCGCTGCTCGCCGAATTCGGCGCGCTCGGCGACGAAGCGCAGGCGGTCGAAATTCATGTTGGCGCCGGAGGTCACGGCGATCAGGTTCTTGTCCTTCAGCTTGTGCTGGCGGGCATATTCTTTCGCCCCAGCCACGGCCAGTGCCCCGGCCGGCTCGAGAATCGAGCGGGTGTCCTCGAAAACGTCCTTGATCGCCGCGCAGATGGCGTCGGTGTCGACCAAAATGACTTCGTCGAGGTATTCCTTGCACAGGCGGAAGGTTTCCTCGCCGACATATTTAACGGCGGTACCGTCGGAAAACAGGCCGACCTGCTCGAGGCGGACGCGGTGGCCGGCCGCCAGCGATTGCTTCATCGCGTCGCCGTCAAAAGTTTCAACGCCGATGACCTTGATTTCCGGGCGCAGACGCTTGATGTAGGCGGCCACGCCAGCCGCAAGCCCGCCACCGCCGATGGCGCAGAAAACGGCGGTGATCGGCCCGTTGTGGCGCGAATGCTGACGGAGGATTTCCATGGCCACGGTGCCCTGCCCGGCGATCACTTCGGGATCGTCGAAGGGATGCACGAAGGTCAGCTTCTCGGTCTTTTCGAGTTCGACGGCGTGGGCGTAGGCTTCGTCGAAGGAGTCGCCATGCAGCACGACTTCGCCGCCGCGCGAGCGGACGGCATCGATCTTGATGCCCGGTGTTGAGGTCGGCATGACGATCACCGCCCGGCAGCCCAGCTTTTTGGCCGACAGGGCGACGCCCTGGGCGTGATTGCCGGCCGAGGCGCAGATGACGCCGCGTTTCATTTTCTCGGCCGACAGGCTGGCGATCTTGTTGTAGGCGCCGCGCAGCTTGAAGGAGAAAACCGGCTGCATGTCCTCGCGCTTCAGAATGATCTTGTTGCCGACCCGGGCGGAAAGGTTGCTGGCCAGGTCGAGTGGCGTTTCGATCGCCACGTCGTAAACCTGTGCGTTGAGAACTTTTTCGAGATAATCCGGGTGCATTGGGCGCAACTCATTCTGGCAAAAGGGAGATTCTACGGGTGGAGTGGCTAAACGTCACGGCGGAAAGTGGGCTTTGGGGCCTGCTGGCGGCCAGTTTTCTCTCGGCGACGGTGCTGCCCGGCGGTTCGGAGGCGCTGTTGTGGGGCTTTTTGCACCTGCATCCGGCGGAAGTTGGGCCGGCGCTGATGCTGGCCACCCTTGGCAACACCGCGGGTGGCATGACGTCGTGGTGGTGTGGCCGCTACCTGCCGCGCTGGCAGCGGCTGGAAAACCTGCCGCACAAGGATCAGCTGGAACGTTGGGGCAGCCCTGCCCTGTTGCTGGCCTGGGCCCCGCTGATCGGCGATGCCCTGTGCCTCGCCGCCGGCTGGTTGCGCCTGCATTGGCTGCCCTGCTGCCTGTTCATGGCCATCGGCAAGTTCGCGCGCTACTGGCTGGTTGCCCAATCGGCGCTGCCTTGATGATGCCCGATTCGACGCCACCCGCTGCCGTTTCATTCTGGGAAGCTTTCCGCTTCTGGCTCAAGCTCGGTTTTATCAGCTTTGGCGGGCCGGCCGGACAAATCTCGGTCATGCATCAGGAGCTGGTCGACAAGCGCCGCTGGCTGTCGGAAGGGCGTTTTTTGCACGCGCTCAATTACTGCATGGTGCTGCCGGGTCCGGAAGCACAGCAACTGGCGACCTACATCGGCTGGCTAATGCATCGGACCTGGGGCGGTGTTGTGGCCGGGGTACTGTTCGTGCTGCCCTCCTTCATGTTCATCCTGCTCGGTGGGCCGCTGGTTGAATCGACGCATGGCCAGCTGAAATTCACGGCGCCCCTGAAGGCGATCACCGCGGCCGTGGTCGGCGTGATTCTCAATCTGGCCCTGTTCTTTGCCTATCACGTCCTGTGGCCGCAGGGCTTTGCCGGTCATTTTGACGTTGTTTCGGCGGCAATCGCGCTGCTCGCTGCGCTGGTTCTGTTCCGATTCAAGCAAAGTGTCATGCGCGTGATCGCCGCCAGTGCGCTGCTCGGATTGTTGCTCCAGGTCAGCGGTGTTCAAGGAAGCTGAACCTTTGAGGACGGTGTCGCGTCTACCTGTGCCCGCGTCTTGCGCTGCAATACGCTAAAATCCCCCTTTTGACGGACCACCGGCTGCTCCCATGACCGCCCGCCTGCGCGAAATACCTTACAACTACACCTCGTTTTCCGATCGTGAGATCGTCATCCGCCTGCTCGGCGCCGACAACTGGGCCGTGCTCGACGAACTGCGTTCCGAGCGCGTCACGGGTCGTTCGGCCCGCATGCTGTACGAGGTGCTGGGCGACATCTGGGTCGTGCAGCGGAATCCGTATCTGGAAGACGACCTGCTCGACAATCGTGATCGTCGGGATGCACTGGTCAATGCCCTGCATCATCGTCTGTCCGAGGTCGAGAAACGTCGCGAAGCGACCGAAGTCGACGATCCGGAGCGCGCCGCCAAGGTCAAGCGACTGGTGGATGCAGCCCGTGTCGCGGTCAACCGCTTTGCCGAGCGTTTTGGCGAAACCTGGGATCTGCGCCGCAAGGTGACGCGCATCCTGAGCAAGCACACGCGCAAGGACAACATCGCCTTCGACGGCCTGGCTCGCGTCTCGCACGTCACCGATGCCACCGACTGGCGCGTCGAATACCCCTTCGTCGTCCTCAATCCGGATACCGAGGAGGAAATCGGTCATCTGGTACGCGGCTGTATCGAAGCCGGCCTGACCATCATCGCCCGCGGCGGCGGGACCGGTTACACCGGTGGCGCCGTGCCGCTGACGCCTTACGCAGCGGTGATCAACACCGAAAAACTGATCGATATCGGCCCGGTTGAAGAGCTGGTGCTGGCCGGCCATGAAACGCCTTACGCGACCATCCGCACCGGCGCCGGCGTGGTGACCGAACGGGTTTCCGAAGCCGCTTCGCTGGCGGGTCGCGTCTTTGCCGTTGACCCGACGTCGGCGTCAGCGTCCTGCATCGGCGGCAACATCGCCATGAACGCGGGTGGCAAGAAGGCCGTGCTGTGGGGTACCGCGCTCGACAACCTGGCCTGGTGGAAGATGGTCGACCCGGACGGCAACTGGCTGGAGGTCGAACGCGTCAATCACAATTACGGCAAGATTCACGAGCAGGAAAACGTTGAATTCCGCCTGAAGCGCTTTGACCCAAGCGGCAAGAAGCTGCTGGGCGAAGAGATTCTGGTCATGCCCGGTGCCGCCTGCCGCAAGATCGGGCTGGGCAAGGACGTGACCGACAAGTTCCTTGGCGGTATTCCCGGCGTGCAGAAGGAAGGCACCGACGGCATTATCGTCGCCGCGCGCTGGGTGCTGCACAAGATGCCGCCCGTCTCGCGTACCGTTTGCCTGGAGTTCTTCGGCCAGGTCCGTGAAGCCGTGCCGGCTATCGTTGAGATTACCGATTACTTCAAGCCGGGCGGGGCCGGGCATGCGGCCGGTGTCCAGCTGGCTGGTCTTGAGCACCTCGACGAGCGTTACGTGAAAGCCGTCGGCTATGCGACCAAGGCCAAGCGCCATGGTCGGCCGAAGATGGTGCTGATCGGCGATCTCGTCGGCCATGACGAAAATGCCGTGATGGCCGCTGCTTCGGAAGTCGTCCGCATGTGCAACCTGCGCGCCGCCGAAGGTTTCATTGCGGTCAACGCCGAAACGCGCAAGAAATTCTGGCTCGATCGTTCGCGGACTGCCGCCATTTCGCGCCACACCAACGCCTTCAAGCTGAACGAAGACGTGGTGATTCCGCTGCCGCGCATGGGTGATTACTGCGATGGCATCGAACGCATCAATATCGAGTTGTCGACGCAGAACAAGCTGGCCTTGTGTGATGCGCTGTCTGAATTCCTCAAGGGCGATCTGCCGCTGTATCGTGGCGACACGACGCTGGACACCGAGGTACTGATCGGTGACCGTCGGCAGGCTGCGCTCGATTATGTTGAAGCTGTTCGCCTGCGCTGGGAATGGTTGCTCGACAACCTCGACCTGCCGCTGGCCGAAGCCGAATCCCGCTTCGCGTCGTATGGCGTGGTGGCTGGCGAACTGACCAACCGGGCCGACAATCCGACGCTGTTCCACCGCCTGCAGGATTACTCGGTGCGCACGTCCTGGAAGCAGGAGCTGTATGCCCGGCTGGCCAAGATTTTTGATGGTGGGGTCTATCGCCCGATCCTCGAGCGTATCGAAGCGATCCACAAGGAAGTGCTGCGCGGCCGCGTTTTTGTCGCGCTGCACATGCATGCCGGTGACGGCAACGTGCATACCAACCTGCCGGTCAATTCCGACAATTACGAAATGCTGCAGACGGCCAACAAGGCGGTCGAACGCATCATGCACATTGCGCGTTCGCTCGATGGCGTGATTTCAGGCGAACACGGCATCGGCATCACCAAGCTGGAGTTCCTGACTGAAGCCGAACTCGGCCCTTTCCGCGCCTACAAGCAGAAGGTTGACCCGGAAGGCCGCTTCAACAAGGGCAAGCTGATGCCCGGCGGCGACCTGGGCAATGCCTATACGCCGTCGTTCAGCCTGCTCGGCACCGAATCGCTGATCATGGAACAATCGGAAATCGGCAAGATTTCCGACATGGTCAAGGACTGCCTGCGTTGCGGCAAATGTAAGCCAGTGTGTTCGACCCACGTGCCCCGCGCCAACCTGCTTTACTCGCCGCGCAACAAGATTCTGGCGACCTCGCTGCTGGTTGAAGCCTTTCTCTATGAAGAGCAGACCCGGCGCGGCATTTCGCTGAAGCATTTCGACGAATTCAATGATGTCGCCGACCATTGCACGGTTTGTCACCGTTGCGTGAAGCCCTGCCCCGTGGATATCGATTTTGGCGATGTTTCAGTGGCCATGCGCAATTTCCTGCGCAAGCAGGACAAGAAGCGTTTCAGCCCGGGCACCGTGGCGGCAATGACCTATCTGAACCTGAAGGATCCGGCGACGATCAAGGTGATGCGTGGCGTCATGATGAATTTCGGTTTCAAGGCCCAGCGTCTCGCCCACAAGGCAGCCAAGGCGATTGGACTGATTCAGGACAGCCGCACCCATCCGGCGGCGACGGTGGGGGCGCCGACTATCAAAACGCAGATCATTCACTTCCTGAATCGACCGATGCCGGGCAATCTGCCCAAGCGCACGTCGCGCGCCCTGCTCGACATCGAGGACGACAAGGTGATCCCGGTCATCCGCAATCCGCGGAAAACCACCGAGGAATCGGATGCGGTTTTCTATTTTCCGGGCTGCGGCTCGGAACGCTTGTTCTCGCAGGTGGGACTGGCCACGCAGGCCATGCTTTATGAAGTGGGCGCGACCACGGTGCTGCCGCCGGGCTACTTGTGCTGCGGCTATCCACAGACTTCTTCGGGCGACGACGACAAGGGTCAGAAAATCACGACGGATAACCGCGTGCTGTTCCACCGGGTTGCCAACACCCTGAACTATCTCGACATCAAGACGGTGATTGTTTCGTGCGGCACCTGCATGGATCAGCTGCAGAAATACCAGTTCGAGAAGATCTTTCCGGGCTGCCGCCTGCTCGACATTCACGAGTATCTGATGGAGAAGGGGGTCAAGCTGGCGGGGGTCGAGGGTACGCGCTACATGTACCACGATCCATGCCACACGCCGATGAAGGCCTACGCACCGCTCGCGGTGACCAAGGCGCTGATGGGTCAGGAAGTGCCGCTGACTGATCGCTGCTGCGGAGATTCGGGGTCGTTCGCCTATTCCCGGCCGGATGTCGCTACCCAGGTTAAATTCCGCAAGCAGGAAGAGATTGAATCGGGGGCTGCCAAGTTGCGAGCTGACGGTTTCAAGGGTGACGTCAAAATTCTGACTTCGTGCCCGGCCTGTCTGCAGGGGCTGTCCCGCTACGATGACGATGCCGGCACCCAGGCGGATTACATCGTGGTCGAGGTGGCGAAGCATTTGCTCGGCGATAACTGGATGGCGGATTACGTGGGCAAGGCGAACACAGGCGGAATCGAGCGCGTACTCCTTTAAGTTTTGGCCGTTTTTTCCGGTTGACCGTGGAATGCTTCATTCATTGGTCGCGGAGGCTTGTGCTATAAGGTTTCAGATGTAATTCTGTCCGGATTCCTGGAGAAAGCAGCGTGACGGTCGGTAATCAAGCCTGTGAATTATGTGCCAGTGCCGGGGGCGTTGTCCTCTGGCGCTCGGACCTTTGCCGGGTTGTCCGTGTGGATGATCCTTCTTATCCGGGTTTCTGTCGTGTGATCTGCAACGATCACATCCGCGAAATGACGGATCTGGATGCCACCCATCAGATCGTATTGATGCGCGTTGTGTTCGCCGTCGAGGCGATGGTTCGTCGCCTCTTTGCCCCGGATAAGATCAACCTCGCCAGCTTTGGCAACATGGTGCCGCACGTTCATTGGCACATCATTCCCCGTTGGCTGGATGATCGGCATTTCCCGGAACCGGTTTGGGGAAAGGTGCAACGGGAAGCGACGGCACAACGTGCTGCGGTCAGTGACGAGCTAATGGCACAGACGCTGATTGCCGTGCTGTCCGAGATCGAAAAAGGCTGAGTTGAGCATGGATATGACCAAACCCGAAGCGCCGGAAATTACCGATCTATTGAGCGGGACGGAGTACCTCGCGCAGTTGTCGCTGGCTAACCCGCTGGTGGCAGAGCGGCAACTCATGCGTTTTCTGGATGCCTTGCTGCTGTCACCGCCTGAGCCCGGCATCTTGCTCGCGCTCCTTGAGCAAGCTCGGGCACCGCTGTGTTTCGTCGAAGAAGAAATGGCTCGTCGCTACCATAACAAGGCATTGCCGCTGGCAATCGAGGAAGAATCCTATTTTCAGCAAGTGGTTTCCGCCTGGCGAAAAGTGGGCAAGGCCTATGCCCTGTGTGCTCGACTGGAAGAGCCGGAAGCCGAGAACGCGCAATATGTCTCGCTGATGGCGACCATTCTGCATCGCTGCCTCTATTACACCGGGATGATCATTCTGGAGCACTACCGTGCTCGGCGGGACCTGCCACCAGGCGTCTGGCTGGACCTTCATGGGTATTACGAGACTGCCGAAGAATGGGGCATTGCCTACACGCCGGTTGAGGATGTTCTGGAAAACAACTTGCAGGCAACTCATTGTGCTGCGGCGTATACCACGCTGTTACTCATTGATATCGCCAGCCCTTACAGCAACAGCGTGCGCAATCTGAATTTGATTCGCCGCTGGGCGGGCATGTGGGCGCCGCTGGTCTCCATTCACCGACTGGATGACGATCTTGAAGTGCCGCCCTATGTTATAGAGCTGATGAAGGATGCACCGCTGCATCCTGCCGCCGTGGCCGAGGAGCCGCCAGTCGATGCCCGGCGCCTTGATACCACGCGCTTGGGGCTGCAGATCAATCATATGCTGAGTCAGCTTCGCCAGCGCATCACACCGGCCCAGCTTGGATTGGGTGAAGAAACGAGCGGGCATGTGATCACCTTGCTCGATCATCTCGCCCGGCCGTGGACTCAGTCGGCTTCTCCACGTCGCTTTCGACGTTTTGCGACCCAGGGCGTTGCCCGGGTGGCTGTTGGCTTCGAAGCGATGCATTTTTGCGTCACCGGCAAGGAGTTTGGACAGCCGGATTCAGCAGCTGCCTTTTCACGGGATGAGTTTGACCAGCTATTTACGTTTGGAGATGGCGTTCAACCGGGGCGGGAACTGGCGATCAAACCGCAAATCGTCTTCCCGGTCGATGAGTGGGCGGTCATCAATCACTCTGCCAATGGATTTCGACTGGGCCGCGGCAGTGCCGGGCAGCGTATTTCGCACGGACAACTGATGGTCGTTTGTCCACACGATGGTGATCATTTCCTGCTGGCTCAAGCCACCTGGTTGATGCAGGATGACACCGGTGGATTGATTGTGGGCGTTGCCACCTTGCCGGGGATGCCGACGGGTATCGGCGTACGGATCGCGTCGTCAAAAATCGGAAATCAGGAGCGCTATGTGCGTGCCTTTCTGTTGCCGCCCGTTCCGACCATCAAGGAAGAAGGTTCAATCGTTCTGCCGCCGGGCATGTATCAGGCTGGCAGAGTGGTCGAAGTATTTACCGGTGACGAGACCGTTGGGCAACTCCGCCTGAATCACATCCTGCAGCGCGGTGCTGATTACGACCGGATCAGCTATCAGGTGCTTTGACCGATCCCGGTACGGTGGTCGAGCGAGTGCGCTAAACTATCGTCCTCATCCTGGAGGAAACTATGGCTGGTATTGATCGTGATACTCCGATACCGAGCGAGATCAAGCTGCACCAGAAATCCCGTCGCTTGGAGCTCATTTACGAAAGTGGCGAAATCTTCTCGCTGGATTTCGAATATTTGAGGGTCTATACACCCTCGGCAGAGGCTCGTGGTCACGGTGTGGGCCAAGAAACGTTGCAGACCGGCAAACGCGACATCGATGTTGAACGAATAGAGCCGGTGGGTACTTATGCGCTGCGGCTGGTCTTTTCAGATGGCCATGACAGCGGACTCTACTCGTGGGATCTGCTTTACAACTTGGGCAAGCACCACGACGAGCTGTGGCAGCAATACCTTGACCAACTCAAAAAGCAGGGAATGTCGCGTGATGTCGACACTACCTCACGCCCGGCCGCAAGCAGTTGTGGCCATCACCATTAAAATCATGAAAAACGACAAGACACACTTTGGCTTCGAATCCGTAGCGGAGCAGGAAAAGGCCCGCCGGGTCGCCGACGTATTTGACTCTGTTGCCAGTCGCTACGACTTAATGAACGATCTGATGTCCGGTGGCATGCATCGGTTATGGAAAGCGTTCACCATTCAGCGTAGCGGCGTACGAGAAGGTTCACGGGTGCTTGACGTTGCTGGAGGAACCGGTGACCTCTCTCTGGAATTTGCCAAGCGTGTTGGCAAGCGTGGCCAAGTGTGGCTGACCGATATCAATAATGCGATGCTGGCGCGCGGAAGAGACCGGTTACTTGATAAGGGCTACATGTTGCCGGTTGCGCAGTGCGATGCAGAAAAATTGCCATTTCCGGATGACTGGTTTGATTGCGTGACTGTTGCCTTTGGCTTGCGGAATATGACACACAAGGATGCTGCCTTGGCAGAAATGCGCCGGGTGCTGCGTCCAGGTGGTCGTTTGCTGGTGTTGGAGTTTTCTAAAATCTGGAAACCGTTGGCGCCGCTTTATGATTTCTATTCATTTCAAGTAATCCCGAGAGTTGGCAAGTTGGTGACCAACGATTCGGATAGCTACCGATATCTATCAGAGTCTATTCGTGTCCATCCTGGGCAAGAGGAACTTAAGTCGATGATGGAGGTAGTGGGATTCGAGCAGGTGGAGTTCTTCAATCTGGCGATGGGTGTTGTGGCGCTGCATCGCGGCTTCAAGTTCTAGATTCGCGCAAGTTGATGGATTCGATATCGCACGTGTTGATTCGAGCCTTGAATCATTTGATTCAAGGCGAGCACTGGGCGCAAGAACGTTTGCGGGTGCATGCGGGGGCGCAAGTACTGATTGACGCCGGCGGGCTGTTGAAACTCCGGCTGAGCATTGATGAGCACGGTCTCTTCCAAATGGGAAATGCTGATGCGACTCCGAATGTCGCGATTAAACTGCCGGCAGACATGCCGCTTCGCTTGCTCGTTGATCGCGACAAGCTGTTTTCATCCATCAAATTGGAGGGTTCGGCCGATATCGCGGAGAGCCTAGCTTTCGTCTTGCGTAATCTTGAGTGGGATGCTGAAGCAGACTTGGCTGGATTAATCGGCGATATTCCGGCGCATCGTTTGGCGAAAATGGCGCATTCGTTGGCGTCAGCGATTTCAGACAGCATAAATCGCATTAGCCAAAACGCTGTTGAATATGCGCTTGATGAATCTGCGTTACTGGTACCTTCAAGCAGTGTTGGCAATTTTGGTAGCGAAGTGAATAAGCTCCGTGATGATGTTTCTCGACTGGAAAAGCGAATTTCACGGCTTTAAGAGGCGGTCGCTGAAAAAGAAAAAGGCAGCCTAGGCTGCCTTTTTTGTTCCGGATTTACGGAATCAATGGGTGTGCTTGCGCAGCCGCTGGATTGCTTGCAACTGGGCAACTGCTTGCGCCAACTCTGCTTCAGCAGCGGCGTAATCCATTTCAGCATTCCGATTGGCGAGAGCTTCTTCGGCACGCTTCTTGGCATCCAGTGCCTTGGCTTCGTCCAGGTCGTGCGCACGAATCGCAGTATCAGCCAACACGGTAATCATGTCGGGCTGAACTTCCAGCATGCCACCGGAAACATACACCAATTCAAACTCGCTTTGATCCGGCACTTTCAGACGAATCGTGCCGGGCTTGATGCGAGTCAGCAGGGGTGTGTGACGCGGAAGAATCCCGAGTTCCCCGGCTTCGCCGGGAAATACAGCGATTTCCACCAGGCCGGAGAAGATAGATTCTTCAGCACTGACGACATCACAATGAACAGTCATAGCCATTACGAGCTCCTATGCGACGTTGCGTTATTACAGCGTCTTGGCCTTTTCGAGGACTTCCTCGATACCGCCCACCATGTAGAACGCTTGTTCCGGCAGATGATCGTACTCGCCAGCGCAAATGCCCTTGAAGCCCTTGATCGTTTCCTTCAGGGAAACAAACTTGCCCGGGGAACCGGTAAAGACTTCAGCCACATGGAAGGGCTGGGACAGGAAGCGCTGAATCTTGCGAGCGCGGGACACAGCAAGCTTGTCTTCCGGAGACAGTTCGTCCATACCCAGAATCGCGATGATGTCGCGCAGTTCCTTGTAGCGCTGCAGATTCATCTGCACGGCGCGGGCGACAGCGTAGTGCTCTTCACCGACGACCTGCGGGTCGAGCTGGCGGGAGGTGGAGTCGAGCGGATCGACAGCCGGGTAGATACCCAGCGAAGCGATGTCACGTGACAACACGACCGTGGAGTCCAAGTGCAGGAAGGTGGTAGCAGGCGACGGGTCGGTCAAGTCATCAGCTGGCACGTAAACGGCCTGGATGGAGGTGATCGAGCCAACCTTGGTGGAGGTAATACGCTCTTGCAGACGGCCCATTTCTTCAGCCAGTGTCGGCTGGTAGCCCACGGCGGAAGGCATACGACCAAGCAGCGCGGAAACTTCCGTACCGGCCAGCGTGTAGCGATATATGTTGTCGACGAAGAACAGAATGTCGCGGCCATCATCACGGAAACGTTCGGCCATGGTCAGACCGGTCAGCGCGACACGCAGACGGTTACCCGGCGGCTCGTTCATCTGACCGAACACCATCGCGACCTTGTCGAGAACGTTGGAGTCCTTCATTTCGTGATAGAAGTCGTTACCTTCACGGGTACGCTCACCCACGCCTGCAAATACGGACAAGCCGGAGTGCTGTTTAGCGATGTTGTTGATCAGTTCCATCATGTTGACGGTCTTACCAACGCCGGCGCCACCGAACAGACCAACCTTGCCGCCCTTGGCGAACGGGCAGATCAGATCGATAACCTTGATACCGGTTTCCAGCAGATCAATGGAAGACGACAGTTCGTCGAACTTCGGTGCCATCTGGTGAATTTCACGCAACTCGTTGGAGTCGATTGGACCAGCTTCGTCAATCGGGCGACCCAGCACGTCCATGATGCGACCGAGGGTGCCCATACCGACCGGTACAGAGATGCCGGCACCGGTGTTGTTCACTTTCATGCCGCGGCGCAAACCATCGGACGAACCCATGGCGATGGTACGAACGACGCCATCACCGAGTTGTTGTTGTACTTCGAAGGTCAGGCCGTCTTCTGCCATGCCGTTAGCTTCAGCGGCATCCAGCTTGAGGGCATCGTAGACCTTCGGCATAGCGTCGCGCGGGAAGTAGATGTCTACCACGGCGCCGATGCACTGAACGATTGAACCTTGACTCATATTCAAATCCCCAAAAATAAAAATCTACGCGTCACACCGCGGCAGCGCCGCTGACGATTTCCGATAGTTCCTTGGTAATCGCAGCCTGACGGGCCTTGTTGTAAACCAGCTTCAAGTCGCCGATAACGGTCTTGGCGTTGTCCGAGGCCGATTTCATGGCAACCATCCGGGCAGACTGCTCGGAGGCCATGTTTTCAGCGACGGCCTGATAAATCAAAGCTTCGACATAACGGATCAGCAGATCGTCAATTACCGCCTTGGCATCGGGTTCGTAGACATAATCCCATTTGTGCGAAGCCGTACCAACTGTGGTACTCGACAATGGAAGAAGCTGTTCGAACACCGGCTCCTGTTTCATCGTATTGATGAATCGGGTATAGCCGATATACAGCGCGTCAATCTCACCCTTCATGTACGAATCAAGTTGAACCTTGACCGGACCGATCAGCTTTTCCAGATGGGGTGTATCGCCCAATCCGGTTACGTGCGAGACAACTTTGGCGCCAGCACGCTGCATGAAGCCTAGACCTTTGTTGCCGATGCAGGTGGCCTGAATCTTATTGCCCTTGGACTCAAACTCCTTCATCTTGGTAATTGCCAGACGAAGGAGGTTTGAGTTTAGACCGCCACACAGCCCCTTATCGGAAGTGATCAGAATCAAGCCGACAGCAGCTTGCTCCCGATTCACGAGAAAAGGATGGCGATATTCGGTCAATGCATGAGACAGGTTGCCTGCAACGCGCCGGATCTTCTCGCCATAGGGGCGGGCAGCACGCATCCGGTCCTGCGCTTTGCGCATTTTGGATGCGGCCACCATCTCCATGGCCTTGGTGATCTTGCGCGTATTTTCGACGCTCTTGATCTTGTTGCGAATTTCCTTGCCGCTAGGCATGGCGTTCTCCTAGATCAAACCCAGCTGCTCTTGAAAGCGACGATGCCAGCGGCAAGTTGCTTCTCGGAATCGGCGCTCAAATCGGCCGTGGTCTCCATGGTGTTCATGAGGGCCGCACAATTTGATTTGAGATAACCAATCATTGCTTTTTCGCATTCCAGAGCACGCTTGACTTCGACATCATCAAAGTAGCCTTTGTCCGCAGCGTACAGGGTGACAGCCATTTCGGAGATGCTCATCGGCGAATACTGTGCCTGCTTCATCAACTCAGTAACCAGACGACCACGCTCCAACTGCTTGCGGGTTGCCTCGTCGAGGTCGGAAGCAAATTGCGCAAAGGCTGCGAGTTCGCGATACTGAGCAAGGGCAAGACGTACACCACCACCGAGCTTCTTGATCAACTTGGTCTGAGCTGCACCACCGACGCGGGACACAGAGATACCGGCGTTGATGGCAGGGCGGATACCAGCATTGAACAGGTCGGTTTCCAGGAAGATCTGACCGTCAGTAATGGAGATAACGTTGGTCGGAACGAAGGCAGAGACGTCCCCCGCCTGGGTTTCAATCACTGGCAATGCGGTCAAAGAACCCGTTTTGCCCTTGATTTCGCCATTGGTAACTTTTTCAACCCATGCTTCGGAAACGCGAGCAGCACGCTCCAGTAGTCGTGAGTGTAGATAGAATACGTCGCCAGGGTAGGCTTCGCGACCTGGAGGACGACGCAGCAGCAGGGAAACCTGACGGTAGCCCCATGCTTGTTTGGTCAAATCGTCATAAACGATCAGGGCATCTTCGCCAATATCGCGGAAGTATTCGCCCATGGTACAGCCGGCATAAGGTGCGAGATACTGCAGCGCTGCGGATTCGGAAGCCGGGGCGGCAACGACGATGGTGTTTGCCATCGCGCCGTGCTCTTCCAGTTTGCGAACCACGTTGGCAATGGTAGAAGCTTTTTGGCCGATAGCGACATAAACGCAGAAAAGACCTTTGTCTTTCTGGTTGATGATGGCGTCGACTGCGACAGCTGTCTTGCCGGTTTGGCGGTCACCAATGATCAGTTCGCGCTGGCCGCGGCCAACCGGAACCATGGAGTCCACACACTTCAGACCGGTTTGCACCGGCTGAGAAACAGACTTACGCCAAATAACGCCTGGCGCAACTTTTTCCAGCTTGTCGGTCTGTTTTGCATTAATCGGACCTTTGCCGTCGATCGGCTGGCCAAGGGAGTTAACCACGCGGCCAAGCAGTTCATGACCAACGGGAACTTCCAGAATGCGACCTGTAGTCTTGACCACGTCGCCTTCTGAAATGTGTTCGTATGCACCAAGGACCACGGCACCAACGGAGTCGCGCTCAAGATTGAGCGCCATACCGAAAGTATTGCCAGGGAATTCCAGCATTTCGCCCTGCATGACATCCTGCAGGCCGTGCACGCGGCAGATACCGTCAGTAACCGATACCACTGTGCCCTGCGTACGCACTTCCGATGCGCCTTGCAGGTTTTGGATCTTGCTCTTGATCAGTTCAGAAATTTCGGAAGGATTCAACTGCATGAAAGTCTCCTAGTTGTTCAGCGCCGTAGCCATGGCGTCGAGCTTGCCGCGGACTGAAGCATCCAGCATCTGGTCGCCAACGATCACCTTGATGCCGCCAATCAGCGTCGAATCTACGGACACTGATGTTTCGAGCTTGGTCTTGAAGACGGCTTCGAGTTGGGGCACCAGGGCTTTCACCTGATTGTCATCGATAGGGAAGGCCGAAATAATTTCGGCTTGTTTGCTGCCTTCTTCTGCGCGTTTGTAGCTTTCGTACAAACCTGCGATTTCTGGTAGCAATCCCAGACGGTCATTGTTGGACAGTAGCTGGATGAAGTTCGCCAGCACCGCATCTACCGCCGTACCGCAGGCAGACCCGAAGAGGTCGACCAGTTGCGGGGCCGCCACATTGGGATCGCCGATGGCCGAACGGACGTCGGGACTGGCGGCCACTTGGGCGAGCGTTGATACTTGCTCGGCCCACTTGGCCAGATTGCCGCTTTCCTTGGCCGCCCGAAACAGGGCTTCGGCGTAAGGACGGGCGATAGTGACGGATTCAGCCATTGCTTACAGGTCCTGTTTCAGGGCGACCAGCATGTCAGCATGCGCGGACGCGTTGATTTCCTTGCGCAGGATCTTCTCCGCACCGGCAACTGCCAGTTCGGCAACACGCTCACGCAAATCTTGCTTGGCGCGTTCGACTTCCTGATCGATTTCTGCCTTGGCGCCGGCGATGACCTTGTCGGCCTCAACCTTAGCGGTGCCTTTTGCATCTTCGACGATCTGCTGCGCACGCTTTTCGGCTTGAGCGATGAGGTCCGCGGATTTCTCCTTGGCTTCCCGCAACGCATCGGCGGAACGCTTTGCTGCAAGCTCTTGCTCATGCTTGCCGCGTTCTGCTGCAGCCAGGCCATCGGCGATCTGTGCTTGACGGTCTGCCATCGCTTTTTGGAGCGGTGGCCAGACGTACTTCATCGTTATCCAGATGAAGAGTGCAAACCAGATTGCCTGGCCAATCAGTGTAGCGTTGATATTCACGCTAACCTCCTGGTTATAAGGGTTTCAGGGCGCAGGATTAGTGCGACAACAGAGCCAGGAACGGATTTGCGAAGAGCAGGAACAGAGCGATACCAACACCGATCATTGTCACGGCGTCGAGCAGACCGGCGACGATGAACATCTTGACTTGCAGCGTGGGGATCATTTCCGGCTGGCGAGCGGCGCCTTCGAGGAAGCGGCCACCCAGGATACCAAAGCCAATAGCGGTACCCAGAGCGCCGGCGCCGATCAGGATGGCTACAGCGATAGCGGTGTTGGAGAGAACGGTTGCGAGTTCCATGTTTACTCCTCAGTAAGGTAGGTTTGTTACGTGGTTAAAGTGAAAGACTACAAAATAAAACTACAGGAAAACGGTACGAATTTAGTGCGACTCAGCGGCCATCGACATATACACGATCGTCAGCATCATGAACACGAAGGCTTGGAGGGTAATGATCAGGATGTGGAACAATTCCCAAGGCAAAGCCAGCGGCAACTGATAAAGACCGAGCAACGCGATCAGGATAAAGACCATTTCGCCGGCATACATGTTGCCGAAGAGTCGCAGGGACAACGAGATCGGCCTGGCGATTTCTTCAACGATACGGAACAGGAGGTTGATCGGTGCAAGTTTGAGACCGAACGGAACCGCAAAAACTTCATGCATGAAGTGACCGAAGCCCTTCACCTTGAGGCCCATCACCAATGAGATAAAGAACACGGTGATTGACATGGCAAAAGTCAGGTTGGGATCGGTGGTCGGAACGAACTTGAAGGCCAGATGGTGATTGCCAGTGGCTGCTTGCAGCGCGCTGGGCAAGAAGTCGACCGGGATCAAGTCCATGGCGTTCATCACGAAGACCCAGACAAAGATGGTAATGGCCAGCGGGGTAACCAAAGCGCTCTTGCCGTGAAATGTATCGCGAACCTGCTGATCGACCAAGCCGACCACCATTTCGACGAAATTCTGGCCGCTCGACGGAATGCCCGAGGTGGCTTTGCTCGCCAGCATGGCCATCAGGCCGAAAACCACCAATCCCAGAATGCCGGAAACCAGCAGGGTGTCGAGGTGGAAACTCCAGAAACCGGTACAAACCCCATCGACCTTCGCGCTGTCTGCACAGACAGCCAAATTGGTCAGGTGGTGTTGAATATAGCCGGTGGTGCCGCCTTCTGCGCTCATGTTTTCTCCAGTCAGCCTAGCGTTGCTTCAGCAGTGCCATCCAGTAGATGACGAAGGTTGATGCGTATCCAAGAAAGAGCGGAAGAACCGCCACAGTCTTGTACCCCAAAAACACTAGCGCAAATCCGATGAGGGTCAGCATGAACTTGAACCTCTCCCCTGCGGACTGCGCCCGATATGCTTTGACCGGGTCAGCACTCGAACTCATCCGCAACGCTCTCAGTACATATCCGAGATTTGCGACAATTCCGATTGATCCCCCGATCAGAACAGAGACAGCAGCATTAACATTGACAAATAGAATGGCCAGTACGGCTAATGCTATTGTCAATGCCGCTTGGCGACTGAGTATCCAGCTTACCTGCGGGTGCAAAACATGCCTCGTTCAATATCTGCGCGAGTGTAATGGACTCTTATAGAAGAGTCAATTTGAACGGTGCAGAAAATGAGGGTTTTCCCGTAGCGAGGAGTGGTCTGGTTTAGTGACATTGGTTACGGGCTAATTCTTGAAATGAGGCCATCGAGTTGATCCAGGCTGGAGAACTCGATGGTCAGTTTGCCGGCACCCTTCTTATTGGAACGGATGGCAACATTGGCCCCCAGTCCATCAGAGAGGCGTTCCTGCAATATGAGGAGGTCGCGGTCCACCGGCTGTGCTGGCGCCTTGGTGGGCGGATTCAGTATCTGCTGTACGAGGCGCTCGGTTTCACGTACGGACAGGTCCTTCTGGATAATGCGCTGCGCCAGGCCAACCTGCTGGCCACTCGATATGGGCAGCAAGGCACGGGCATGACCCATGTCAAGTTGGCCATTCATCAGCATGTCCTGCACTGCTGCGGTCAACTGTAATAAACGTAGCAAATTGGACGCGGCCGGGCGGGAGCGACCAACGGCATCGGCGGCTTGCTGATGGGTCAGGCCGAATTCGTCGATCAGGCGTTGCAGACCCTGGGCCTCTTCCAGCGGATTCAGATTTTCACGCTGGATGTTTTCGATCAGCGCCATGGCCAGTGCCTGTTCGTCGGGAATACTGCGCACCAGAACAGGAACGTCGGACAGGCCTGCCAGTTGTGCAGCGCGCCAGCGGCGTTCGCCGGCGACAATTTCGTAACGTTCGGCGCCGGGTGTGCTGTCGATGGCGCGGACCAGTATCGGCTGCATGATGCCTTGAGCCTTGATCGACGCAGCCAATTCCGCCAGGGAGTCCTGATCCATGTGGGTGCGCGGCTGGTATTTGCCCGGCTTCAGGCGTTCGACCGGCAGATTGCGCTGTTCATCGCCTTGCGGTTTGTCGCTACCGGACAGCAGCGCATCAAGGCCGCGGCCGAGTCCTTTCATCTTGATCATTGGGCGACCCTTTCAAGGATTTCTTTGGCGAGCGCGCTGTAGGCCTGTGCGCCCCTGGAGTTTTTGTCGAAGGCGATGACCGGCTTGCCGTAGGAGGGGGCTTCGGCCAGGCGGACGTTGCGCGGCACGATAGTCTTGTAGACCTTGTCGCCAAAGTGACTTTCGAGTTCGCCAGAAACCTGCTGGGTCAGCGTGCTCTGGCCGTTGTACATGGTGCGTAGCAGGCCTTCAATTTCGAGACGGGAATTCAAGTGGTGTCGGACCTTGCGCAGGGTTTCGACGAGGTCGGACAGACCTTCCAGCGCGTAGTACTCGCACTGCATCGGAATCAGGACGGAGTCGGCGGCGACCAGTGCATTGACGGTTAGCATGTTGAGTGCCGGCGGGCAGTCGATCAGGACGTAATCGTATTCGGCGTGGTTCTGCTGCAAGGCTTTTTTCAGGCGATATTCGCGCTCATCGAGTTCGATCAGTTCGACTTCAGCACCGGCCAGCTCGCGGTTGGCCGGGAGAATGTCGAAGTTGAACGGCGTCTCGATACAGACTTCAAGTAGGGTGGCGGCACCGATCAGCAATTGATAGACCGTCGGCAGGGCTTCTTTTTTGGTGATGCCGGAGCCGGTGGTGGCATTGCCTTGCGGGTCCATGTCGATGAGCAGAACGCGCTTGCCCTCGACGGCAAGCGACGCCGCCAGATTGACGGCGGTCGTCGTTTTGCCGACGCCACCTTTCTGGTTGGTAATAGCGAGTACTTTCATGACCCGGCCTTCAAGATAATCAAATGTCGTTCTGCTTCCAGTTCCGGCACGGTGAGCGGAATGATCGCTTCCACCGTGATGTCGGCTGGCAGGGCCTTGAGTTCGTCGTCCGGTCGCACGCCTTTCATGGCCAGCCAGCGACCGTTCGGGGCCAGCAGGTGGCGGGTCAGGCTGATGAACAGGCCGATTTCGGCAAAGGCACGCGCGCTGATCTGGGCGTATTGCCCCTGCATTTCTTCGACCCTCGCGTGGTGGACCGTAACATTCCTGAGCGCCAGTTCGATGACAGCCTGCTGCAGGAAGGTGGCTTTTTTCTGGACCGTATCGACCATGCTGACGGAAAGATCAGGCCGGGCAATGGCCAGTGGAATGCCGGGCAGGCCGCCGCCGCTGCCGACGTCCAGCAGATTGCCGTCACCGACATGCGGCAGGATGGCGAGCGAGTCGAGCAGATGATGCGAGATGGCCTGAGCCGGGTCGCGCAGGGCGGTCAGGTTGTAGGTCTTGTTCCATTTCAGGAGCAGGTCGCGAAAGGCGAGCAGCTTTTGCTGCGCGTCGTCTGGCAGATTCAATCCGAGTTTGGCGAGGCCGGCGGCGAGGCTGATCTGACTCATGCGACCTGGCTGAGATGATGGCGCTTGAGGTGGATCAGCAGCAGCGAAATGGCGGCCGGCGTAATGCCCTGAACGCGGGAGGCTTGACCAATGGTTTGTGGCTTGTGCTGGGCGAGCTTCTGTTTGACCTCATTGGACAGGCCGGCGACATTGCCGTAGTCGAGGTCGGTTGGCAGCACGGTGTTTTCGTAGCTGGCGGACTTGGCAACTTCGTCGGCTTGTCGGTCAATGTAGCCCTGATATTTGGCAGAAATTTCGAGCTGCTCGATGACCGCGGGGTCCATTTCGATTTTGCCTGTTTTTTCCGGTTGACCGCGGGATTCGTCGTCGGCCCGAATGTCCTCGATGGGCAGGGTCAACAGTGCGGCATAGCTGACTTCCGGTCGGCGCAGCAGTTCGAACAGGTTGTACTCATGCTCGATCGGTTTGCCAAGCACGCGGATGCAGTCTTCGGCGGGTGTTAGCTTGGGATTGACCCAGGTCGACTTCAGGCGCTCCTGCTCCCTGGCAATGGCGTCGCGCTTCTGACTGAAAGCGGCCCAGCGGAGGTCATCGACCAGCCCCAGTTCGCGGCCCTGTTCGGTCAATCTCAGATCGGCGTTGTCTTCGCGCAGGCTGAGGCGGTATTCGGCACGGCTGGTGAACATCCGGTAGGGATCGGAAACGCCACGGGTGATCAGGTCGTCGACCAGCACGCCCAGGTAGGCTTCATTGCGTTTCGGGCACCAGCCGGCTTCGCCGCGGACATAACGCGCAGCATTCACGCCTGCCAGCAGGCCTTGGGCGGCAGCTTCTTCGTAGCCGGTCGTGCCGTTGATCTGGCCAGCGAAGAACAGGCCGTGGATGACCTTGGTTTCCAGCGTGTCTTTCAGGCCGCGCGGGTCGTAAAAGTCGTATTCGATAGCGTAGCCGGGGCGCAGGATGTGGCAGTTTTCCATGCCGCGAATCGAGCGAACCAAGGCCAGTTGGATGTCGAACGGCAGGCTGGTCGATACGCCGTTCGGGTAGATCTCGTGCGTGGTCAGGCCTTCCGGCTCAAGGAAAACGTTGTGCTGGTTCTTGTCGGCAAAGCGGTGGATCTTGTCTTCGATTGACGGGCAGTAGCGCGGTCCGACGCCTTCGATGACGCCGGTGTACATCGGCGAACGATCCAGCCCGCTGCGGATGATGTCGTGGGTACGCTCGTTGGTTTCCGTAATCCAGCACGGCAATTGGCGCGGGTGCTGGGCAGCGTTGCCGAGGAAGGAGAAAACCGGCAGCGGGTTGTCCGAATG